>ENA-OZSM01000009-OZSM01000009.1-human-gut-metagenome-genome-assembly--contig:-NODE-9-length-38762-cov-8.515953_pt1 | contig 38762 bp, 28 predicted proteins | sample MGYA00244119_ERZ653960 | MGnify/ENA primary metagenome ERZ653960 (study PRJEB26926, sample SAMN06164797) | human gut metagenome | biome: ENVO:00009003; feature: ENVO:2100002; material: ENVO:00002003...
TGATAATCCCACGATATGCGAATAGAGGGGAAGGATTGTGGGAGTGCGTAGCACGGAACAATCCGTAGGCATCAAAGTCGGGGGCTTTTGACCCCGACATCAAAATAATAAAAATAGAAATAAGAAACCAATATACTGCCCCCGGAAAATCTGATGCCGGGGGCAGTTGCTTTTTTTCTGCAAAAATGCGAAAATATAAGATAGCGCATTGAATGCATGAAAGTAAGGAGAAAGCTATGTATATTATCGCAGGACTGGGGAATCCCGGCAAAGAATATGAGAATACGAGACATAATATCGGTTTTGATGTCATAGACAGATTAGCAGAGGAAGAAAATATCGCCGTCATGGAGAGCAAGCATAAGGCACTGATCGGCAAGGGATATGTGGCAGGGCAGAAGGTGATCCTGGCAAAGCCACAGACCTTCATGAACCTAAGCGGAGAGAGCATTCGGGAGATCGTAGACTATTATAAGGTGGACGATACGACAGAACTGATCGTGATCTCTGACGACATCAGTCTGGATGTGGGACAGATCCGCATCCGCAAAAAAGGCAGCGCCGGCGGGCATAATGGACTCAAGAATATCATCAAGATGTTAGGGCATGATACTTTTACCCGCGTGCGTATGGGTGTGGGTGAAAAACCGAAGAATTATGACCTGGCAGATTATGTATTGGGACATTTCCCTTCGGAAGAACGCACCGTCATGGATGAAGCGACGAAGACTGCCGCAGAAGCGATCCGTATGATCATCACCGAGAGCGCGGATGCAGCAATGAACCATTTTAACAGTAAGAAAGCGTAACGGTCATTAAATTTAAGAGGAAAAAGAAATGCAGGCACTACTTGCGCCATTGAAAGAACTGGCGGAATATGATGAGATCCGTAAAATCGTCAGACAGGGAAAGGGAACCATCGCTCTGTCCGGCTGCGTGGACTCACAGAAACTTCATATGATCTACGGAATCAGCGATGGCCTGAAATACAAGGTCATCGTTACTTATAATGACTTAAAAGCCAAGGAAATCTATGAGGAATACCGCTTTTATGACAGGAATGTCATGCTGTATCCGGCGAAGGACCTGATCTTTTTCCAGGCAGATATTCATGGTAATCAGCTGGTGCAGGAGCGGATCAAGACCTTGCGCAGAGTCGTGGAGGGCAAGCCTGTCACCATCGTCACCACTTACGCGGCACTGATGACGCCCCAGGTATTGTGGCAGGAGCAGGATATTATCCGCACCGAACGGGGCGGAAGCCTGGATGAGAGCAAATTGGCATCCAGACTGGTCGCAATGGGATATGAGAAGGCATACCAGGTGGAGAGCCCGGGACAGTTCTCCATTCGCGGCGGCATCGTGGACATTTTTGATCTGACGGAGGAGAATCCATACCGCATCGAATTGTGGGGGGATGAAGTGGAATCCATCCGCAGCTTCGATATCTTAAGCCAGCGTTCCATTGAGAAGCTGGAGAGCATCACGGTCTACCCGGCGATGGAGTTTGTATTGTCAGAGGAACAGATTCATAAGGGTATCGCGAAGCTGGAAAAAGAAGCAGTAAAACAGGAAAAAGTCTTCCGGGATGCCCACCAGCCGGAGGAAGCCCACAGGATCGCCACTCAGGTAAGCGAGCTGAAGGAACAGCTGTTGGAGTTCCAGAGCAAGATCAATCTGGAGGGGTACATCCGTTATTTTTATGAAGATACCGTCACCATGCCGGAATTGTTGGCAGATATGGCAGGACGATCCCTGGCTTTTTTCATTGATGAGCCGGCGCGAGTGAAAGAGCAGGCGGATGCCATCGAGCTGGAATTCAGAGAGAGCATGGAGCAGCGTGCGAGAAAAGGTTACGTGCTGCCGGGACAGATGAATATTCTATACAGCGGGGAGCAGGTAGCGGCAACATTAGAGAAAAATGCTGTGGTGACACTTGCCACTATGGAGACAAAGTACGGGTATTTCCGGACGGAAAAACATGTGGATATTGCAGCCCGCAACATTGCCCCCTATAACAACAGCTTTGAATCCCTGGTCAAGGATCTGAAGAAATATAAAAAGAACGGCTACCGGGTGCTGTTACTGTCCGGCTCCCGTACCAGAGCAAAGCGTCTGGCGGAGGATCTGCGTAATTCCGAGGATGCAGGACTGACAGCGATATACACGGAAGACCCCATGCGGGAGGTACAGCCCGGAGAGATCCTGACCTACTACGGTCATGTGAATAAGGGATTCGAATACCCGTGGCTGAAATTCGTGGTGCTGTCCGAGAGTGATATTTTCGGGGCGGAGAAGCGCAAGAAAAAAAAGAAAAAACTCTACCAGGGGCAGAAGATCAATGATTTTAACGACCTGAAGATCGGTGACTATGTGGTGCATGAGACCCACGGACTGGGGATATACAAAGGCATCGAGAAGGTAGAGGTAGACAAAGTTGTTAAGGATTACCTGAAGATTGAGTATCGGGATGGCGGCAATCTGTACATTCTCGCTACCGGACTGGATGTAATCCAGAAGTATGCCTCCGCCGATGCAGCGAAGAAGCCGAAGCTGAATAAATTAGGCGGCAAGGAATGGGAGCACACCAAGACCAAGGTGCGCAGTGCCGTCAGCGCCGTGGCAAAGGATCTGGTGGAGCTGTATGCGGTCCGCCAGCAGAGCGAGGGCTATGCCTTCGGAAAAGATACGGTATGGCAGCGGGAGTTCGAGGAGATGTTTCCTTTCGAGGAGACGGAGGATCAGCTGAATGCCATAGCGGATACCAAGGCGGACATGGAGAGTCACCGGATCATGGATCGTCTGATCTGCGGAGATGTGGGATATGGTAAGACAGAGATCGCCATCCGTGCCGCCTTCAAGGCAGTGCAGGAGGGCAAACAGGTGGTATACCTGGTGCCCACCACCATATTAGCGCAGCAGCACTACAACACTTTTGTTCAGAGAATGAAGGATTTCCCGGTAAATATTGCTCTGATGAGCCGTTTCCGCACGCCTTCGGAGATCAAAAAGACGGTAAAGGATCTGGAAAAGGGAATGGTCGATATTGTCATCGGCACCCACAGAGTATTGTCGGCGGATGTGAAATTCAAGGATCTTGGACTTTTGATCATTGATGAGGAGCAGCGTTTCGGCGTCGCTCATAAGGAGAAGATTAAGAAATTAAAAGAGAACGTGGATGTGTTGACATTAACGGCAACCCCTATTCCCCGTACGCTGCACATGAGCCTGATCGGCATCCGGGATATGAGCGTGCTGGAGGAGGCACCCAACGACAGACTGCCGATCCAGACCTTCGTCTGCGAATACAATGACGAGCTGGTCAGAGAGGCGATCGTCCGGGAGATGGCGCGGGGCGGACAGGTCTACTATGTCTACAATCGTGTGAACAATATCGCGGATATTGCAGCACAGATCGCGAAGCTGGTGCCGGAGGCTAACGTGGCTTATGCCCATGGGCAGATGAAGGAGCATGAGCTGGAGCGGATCATGTTTGATTTCATCAACGGGGAGATTGATGTTCTGGTATCCACCACCATCATAGAGACTGGATTGGATATCTCCAATGTAAACACCATGATCATCCACGACTCGGATAACCTGGGACTGTCCCAGCTCTACCAGCTCAGGGGACGCGTGGGCCGGTCCAACCGAAATGCGTATGCTTTTCTGATGTACAAGCGGGATAAAATGTTAAAAGAAGTAGCGGAGAAGCGGCTGGCGGCGATCAAGGAATTCACGGATCTGGGCAGTGGCTTCAAGATCGCCATGCGTGACCTGGAGATCCGCGGTGCCGGCAATCTGCTGGGGATGAGCCAGCATGGACATATGGAAGCTGTGGGATACGATCTGTACTGCAAGATGTTGAATGAAGCGGTGCAGAACCTGAAAGGAGTCCACACGACGGTGGATTTCACGACGGTGATCGACTTGGATGTGGATGCTTATATTCCCGCGGAATACATTGTGAACGAGACGCAGAAGCTGGACATCTACAAGCGTATCGCCGGTATCGAGACCATAAAAGAACGGGATGAGATGAAGGATGAGCTGTTAGACCGTTTTGGCAATATCCCCAAGGCAGTGGACAATCTGCTGAGGATCGCGCTGATCCGTATGGCGGCACACGCACTGGACATGACGGAGATCAAGGGCAAGAACGGCCGGATCACATTCAACTTCCGACCGGATGCAGGGATAGATCCGCTGAAAATCCCCGCATTTTTGAAAAAACATGGAGAAAATCTTAGCTTTACCGCCTATGGCAATCCGTTTTTTACTTATAAATATAAGAAAACGGAGCTGGTGGAGACCGATGCGGAACTTCTGATGGGTAAAACCGAGGAACTGCTGGAAGAGATGAAATCCCTGGCGCTGGAACCGGAATCGGTGCAGAAAAATTAAGAGATTTTTATAGGACTGTAAAAATGATACCTTCTTATCAGAACAGTGAACAAAGGGCTTCTGATAAGGAGGTATTTTATGAAAGGTTATGTAACAGCCAGCGGATATATGGGATATGTGGAGAACGAATATATTTTATTTGCCAGTGAAGATGATTATTTTGAATACGTGGATTCGTTAAATTTTTAATTAATGTCCAGTGTCTTTACCGCCACAGCCTATCTGTGATATAGTACAAATGTAAAGGAAAAATGTAAGGGGTTTCATCACTGCTCTGCGAGGAGAGATGGTGATACTCTGATAAAGCATTAGGCAAAATAAACAGATGGGAGTTTATATTATGGAACTGACTGAGAAGAAGGAATTTGATCTGCTCTCCCTGGGAGAGATTATGCTGAGATTATCACCGCCCGATAACGAGCGTATCACCAGAGGCGACAGCTTCAGCAAGCAGGCGGGAGGTGCAGAACTGAATGCTATCACCGGCGCGGCAATGCTGGGATTGCGCTGTGGTATCATTTCCAAGCTTCCGGCCAATGACCTGGGTGTATATATTAAGAACCGTGTACGTCTCTGCGGCGTCAGCGATGACTATCTGGTATACGATGATGACAAGGACGCCAGACTGGGTGTGTACTATTATGAGAATGGTGCTTATCCGAGAAAGCCCCGTATTGTATATGACCGTAAGAATACCTCTATCAACAAGCTGAGCGTTGCGGACTATGATGACAGCCTGTACAGCTCCACCAGATGTTTCCATACCAGCGGCATTACACTGGCGCTAAGCCCCGAACTGAGAGCAACTGCAATCGAGATGATCAAGCGTTTTAAGGAACAGGGAGCCATCATCTCCTTCGATGTGAACTTCCGTGGGAACCTGTGGACCGGTGCCGAAGCGAAGGAATGCATCGAATCCATTCTGCCTTATGTGGACATCTTCTTCTGCTCCGAAGACACCGCGCGCCTGACTTTCTTGAAGGAAGGTGATGCCAAGAGCATTATGAAGAGCTTCACAGAGGAGTATCCGATTTCCATCGTGGCATCCACACAGCGTATCGTACATAGCCCGAAGCGCCATACCTTCGGTTCTATCATTTACAGTGCCAAGGACGATACTTATTATGAAGAAGCACCTTACACCGATATCGAAGTCGTAGACCGTATCGGAAGCGGTGACGCTTATATCTCCGGTGTCCTATACGGACTGCTGGCACATCCCGGCGAGTACCAGCGGGCACTGGAATACGGCAATGCCATCAGTGCACTTAAGAACACCATCCCCGGTGACCTGCTGTGCACCGACCTGAAGGAGATTCAGGGAATCATCAAGGAGCATAAGTCCACCGGACGTATTGCGGAGATGGACCGCTAAAGCATTTCCCCTTCTGATCTGATCTAAGAAATAGAAAACACAAAGCTCTGCCATGTTAATTTGAGTGCATGGCAGGGCTTTTTTGTCTGTTTTTAACAATTTCAAACCTAAAATATATTAAGAAAATAATATATACAAGACTAAATTAGCCTGCTATAATAAGGGAAAATTATCGCTAAATGAAATTAATAGGAAATAATAGGGGGACATAATGGAGAACTATGAAAAGCATTATCGTGAAATAGAAAAGCTGACGGACAATCCGTTTTTAAATCTGTATCATATCGATGCACTGGGACGGGACGGCACACCGTTTCACTACTATTTTGCTTCCCGCAATGATGAGGATAATATCAAACATAAGACTCATAGCTTACGCCCTGAAGGTATGGCGGTCTATGCGGTAACGGAGGATGGACAACATCTGGTACTGGTGCGGCAGTACCGTTACCCTATGGACGATTACCTCTATGAACTGCCAGCAGGATTGATCGAGCCGGGAGAGACGGCTTCAGAGGCTGCCTGCCGGGAGATGATCGAGGAGACCGGATGGAAACTGGAGGTTTATGAAGGCGGGGAACCGGCATTCCGCAGAGGCTTTTTCCTGGCACAGGGGCTGACGGACGAGAGCGGCAGTATGATCTTCGGCACGGTGACGGAGCAGGTAGGACAGCGGGTGGAGAACACTGAGGATATTCAGGTGATCCTGGCGGACAGACAGGAGGTACTACGGATCCTGAGACAAGAGCGGGTTTCCATGCGTTGCGGACTGATGCTGATGCAGTTTTTGAAGGCAGAAAAGGAAGCACCATTTGCTTTTTTATATCTGTGACAGAACCTCTGGGCGATTTGCTATTCGGAAATGCCCGGAAGAACTAATATTGTGAAAACGGCTATCGGTTATTAATTTTTATAAAGGAAGAGGTAAATTATGGCAATCAGATACATCGAACAGGACAGAACCTTCTGGCTGGACACAGAACATACCAGCTATCTTCTGGCAATTGTAGATCAGGAGAATTTTGTGGGACACATATATTACGGTCAGAAATTGCAGTATACCGAAAATGCACCGGCTCCGTTATATTTAATGCGTACGGGGGAGGCACCCTTTGTCCCGTCACAGAACAACAGAGAGCGTGTGGCATTCCTGGATTCCTTCCCCATGGAGTATCCGGGGAACGGGCTGGGAGACTACAGAGAGAGTGCTGTCTCCATCCGGACCGCGGAAGGACATGTGGGAGTGCAGCTAAATTATGTCTCCCATGAGATCGTAAAGGAGAAGCCCACGCTTCCCGGGCTGCCTTCTACTTTTCCGGGAGAGGAGGATTGCGACACCCTGATCCTGCACCTGGAGGATCAGACGACCGGATTGACGGCAGAACTGATCTATACTACATTTGAAAAAGCAGATGTGATCACCCGCAGTGTGATCCTCAAAAATACAGCAGAACAGCCGATTTATCTGACGAAAGTTATGTCTGCCTGCCTGGATCTGGATTGCACGGATGAAAAGTATGACATCCTTACCTTGCATGGTGCCTGGGGGAGAGAACGTCAGATGGAGAGGAGAAGTCTGATGCATGGTAAGCAGAGCGTTGGGTCTGTCAGAGGAGAATCCTCCCACCAGGAGCATCCGTTTATTGCATTGCTGTCGGAAAATGCGACACAGGATACGGGTGAAGTCTATGGCATGCATTTTGTATATTCCGGTAATTTCCTGGCACAGGCAGAGCTGTCACAGTTCGACTCCATCCGTATGACAATGGGAATCCATCCGGAGAATTTTGTATGGAAGCTGGAGCAGGGAGAAAGCTTTGCTGCGCCCGAAGTAGTAATGACTTATTCTTCAGAGGGACTTAGCGGTATGACACATCATTATCATGATATGTACCGCGAGCATCTGATCCGTGGAGAATACCGGGATAAAAAGCGTCCGATTCTGATCAATAACTGGGAAGCTACGTACTTTGATTTTAATACCGATAGATTATTAAAGATTGCAAAGCAGGCATCAAAGCTTGGGATTGAAATGTTGGTCATGGACGATGGCTGGTTCGGACACCGTAATGATGACAGCACGAGCCTGGGTGACTGGAAAGTCAATGAGAAAAAGCTGCCGGGAGGTCTGAAACTTCTGGTGGATCAGGTAAATGCCATGGGACTGAAGTTCGGTATCTGGTTCGAACCGGAGATGATCTCGCCGGATTCGGAGCTGTACAGAGAACATCCTGACTGGGCAATCGCCATTCCGGGACGTGCGGGAAGCTTGTGCCGGAATCAATATGTGCTGGATCTGTCCCGTAAGGAAGTCAGAGATCATGCCTTTGAAAGCGTGGCGGCAGTGCTGCACAGCGCCAATATCGAATATGTGAAATGGGACATGAACCGTCAGCTGTCGGATCTTGGAAGCATGGATCTCCCTGCAGACCGACAGGGAGAATTGTATCACAGATATGTGCTGGGCGTATATGAGATGCAGGAGAGACTGCTTGCGGAATTCCCTCATCTGCTCTTAGAGAATTGCTCCGGGGGTGGAGCGAGATTCGATCCTGGCATGCTGTATTACAGCCCGCAGATCTGGTGCTCGGATGATACGGATGCCATTGAACGGTTGAAGATTCAGGAAGGCACGATGTTGCTATATCCGTTATCCACTATGGGAGCCCATGTATCGGATTGCCCCAACCACGCCTTGGGAAGAGTGACACCTTTTGAGACCAGGGGTCATGTGGCACTGGCAGGCACCTTCGGCTACGAGCTTGATATCACGAAGATTCCTGAGGAGGACAGGCAGCAGATCCCCGCACAGACCGCTATGTATCACAAATACAACGATCTGATCCGCAGTGGGGATTACTGGCGGATCGCGTCATATTTAGAAAACGGCAGCTACGACTGCTACATGGTAGCTTCCAAGGATAAAAAGGAAGCGCTGGTAACTTATGTACAGGTATTATCAAGACCGAATTTCCACAGCAGAAGAGTGCGCCTGAAAGGACTGGTGCCGGAAAACCGCTACCGTATCGAGGAGACCGGAGAAGTATTTGGCGGTGATGTGCTGATGCAGGCCGGCATGTTAATAGCACCTTTGTGGGGTGACTACCGCAGCAGGCTGATCCATTTGACTGAGGCGTAAAACTGGACAGGAGCATGCCTCGACAAAAGATTTTTGGATTACTAAGATTTAAGTAGGGTTGATGATTTAACGGAGATGATAGTGAAAATAGCGATAAGGAGTACACGAATATGGCAAAAGCGGTAAAATTATCAGACATCGCAGAACGGGTAGGAGTCAGCACGGTAACAGTGTCAAAAGCACTGTCTGGACAAAAAGGCGTCAGCGAAGAAGTAAGGGAAAAAATCCGTAGTATTGCTGAAGAACTGGGGTATCAGCAGCCGTCAGCGGCAAGAAAAAGCCAGAATCACAAGAACTTCAATATCGGCATTCTGATCTCTGAGAGATTCCTCGTTAAATATGAATCCTTTTACTGGCAGATGTACCAGGCGGTAGCCACCAGAGCCACGGCAGAGGAATGCTTTACCATGCTGGAGGTCATCGGAAAGGCGGAGGAAGAGAATGGCAGAATGCCGAAGCTGGTGCAGGAACGCAAGGTGGACGGTATTATCGTCATCGGTAAAATGATGGATGCTTACCTGCAGCATCTGAATACGGAAGCCGGGATCCCTGTGATCTATCTGGATTACTATAACGGCAGAGAAGCCAGTGATTCCGTGATCTCCAACAGCTACTACGGAACCTATGAGCTGACCTATTATCTGTACCGTATGGGACACCGCAAGATCGCTTATGTGGGAACCCTGCTGGCCACGGAGAGCATTACGGACCGGTATTTCGGTTACCAGAAAGCTCTTTTAGAGCTGGGGTTGGAACAGAAGAAGGGATGGGTGCTGGATGACCGTCACATTGAGACCGGCGAGATCGATACCGTGAACATGCTGCAGATTCCCAAGGACATGCCTACGGCGTTCGTATGTAACTGTGATCAGACCGCAAGCTTTCTGATCAAGAAACTGAAAGATAATGGATATCGTGTACCGGAGGACATCTCTGTGGTCGGTTTTGATAATTACCTGTATCCCGGATTAAGCGATATCCAGATAACAACTTATGAGGTAGATTTGGAGGAGATGGCGAGAAGAGCCATTCATAATATGATCAGTAAAATAAGTAATGAAAACTATAAACCGGGTATTCATATTGTGGAAGGTCATATGGTCTTAAAAGAAAGTGTTGCACAGATACCTTCTGGAAAGGCATGAGAGATGACGAATTCGGTGGCTATTATGACTACCTGGATTATGTATTCCACACCCCTTCCGATCCCGGAAGAAGTGTGGAATGTGTGGCACAGAGATGTGAACTCATTCACAAAAATGAAGAGTTTTTAAAACAAGAAAAATGATTTATTTCCCAAGTACGACGGATAGCTTGATTTCTTTTTCTGTTTCGCTCAGGTCGAAATCACCGCCGTCGGAGACGGTCACGCGCAGTTCATAGAGCACGCCGTCTGTCAGCTCCGTCACATTTGCTCCGGTCTCGTCTGTGAGCGACCACAGTTCAGAGCCAACCTTTTCCAGCTTGCCGTCTGCACCATAGGCGAAGAGTGTCAGATCTGAGGCACTGCCGGACAGGTTGTTCATGCGGAAGGCTACCATGGTGTTGGGATGCACGTTGCGGATGGTCGCGGTGTTGTGCCAGCTTGCAACCGTACCTTCACCGCCATCCTGTTCAAACTGATCCTGCGAAAGAACATTTCTTGCCGCCTGATCAAGATCAACCTCACGGTACGGAAGCTCGGGCAGGTACACAAAGCGATCCTGCAAACGCAGCAGTTCCAGATAGCCTGTCGGGCAGTAGAGCGTATTTCCGTTGCTGCCGGTGTACATGCCGATAGCCATATTATTGTAGCCGTATTTGTTGGATACATCCATCGTGAAGACGGTTTCGCCTGTTGCAAAGTCCAAAATAATGTACTGCCACATGCCGGTATCCAAATCCTGTACGTAACCGTAGATATAGCCTGTTGCAGTGGAGAGCTTCATGATCGCCGTGTCGCGCAAATCGTTCCGGCTCCAGACGCTCTTCATTTCATAGCCATCGGCGGTTTTTAGGGTGTCCACCCGCTCAACGCCCGGGGCGATCATAACATTGCCCTTCATCAGCCAGTTCTGGTCATAAATGTTGGCGTAGCTCTGAATCGAAGAGTCATTGTCAGGGTCGGCAAGCCCTGCGTTACCGGCGCCGAACCAATTGCAGACGATCGTGCTGACTGTGCCTTCACCGTCGTCATAAACGATGGCAGAGTTCTCAACCGCCACCTGATACCCATCGGGCAGATCATCCAAAACAGGCATGCTGGCTACGACCTCTCCGGTCTTCATGTCGAGCGCAAGAAGCTTAACGGGGTCTGCGTTGTCGGTGAACAGTACAAGGTTTGGTGTCAGTGTGGGCGAGCAGCCGCCACCCCAGGCAAGGCCGCCGCCGGTTGTCTTATCGCCATCATGACTGACCTTCGCACCGACACTCTCATATGGCGTGCACCACACAACGTTCACACCTTCTTCCGCGCGAAACAGATAGCAGTTCTGGTTCGTCAGAATGACCGCACCGTCTTTGGAGGCAGCAATGCCGTTTTCTGCGCCCTCGCCAAGGGGCAGCCCGTAAACAAAGACAGCCTTTGAAAGATCGGTTTGTTCGCCATTCAGAATCGATTCTATCGCTGTGTGGGCAATGTAGCCGAGAACACCCTGCTGCTGCCGCTCGGGATAGATTCGGAAGCCGCCGGTGGCGAACCAAAGGTTTCCGTCGTAGTCAAAGACCACGGACAGAAGATTCTGTGTCAGCTCTTTGCCGAGCGCGGTCTCAGCAGCTGCCTTGATATCGATATCCAGAACCTTTTCAAATTCCGGAATGACGCTGCCGTCTTCCTCTGTCGTACGCAGTATCAGTACATGGTTGTTGCTCGTCGGGCAGACGACACGGTTTTTAGAGTCAAGGAATGTGTAGGAACTCTGGATGACGTAACCGCCGCCATCATGTTGCATCGGTGAAAAATAGCCGAGCGTCTTCGTCTCTTTGGCATTCAGATCACGGATGGCGATGCCGCCGAGCAGTGGTACGACCGCGTGACCGTAGTTGTCAAAGTAAATCGCGGGTGAGGCGTTCGGGTTCGTTGTCTCAAAGGAAACATTGATTTCCGGATAGATGCCGAGCGGCAGAATTTCATCCGTTGAGTCGGTGTTGTAGCCGTCGTGATGGATGTTAGCATCGCTTTTTGCCATATAAGGGTTTTCATCTACCTGTTTGGGCTGTAAAGCCTTCACGGGCAGTGCACCGGATAACGGTGCAGAAGGTGTTGTTTCGTCCTCTGCCGGTGTGGGCGTTTTGCTGCAGGCCGTCATAGATAGGCACAGTGCTCCCACCAGAAGGAAACTAAATACAGAATAAATCTTTTTTTTCTTTTTCATCAATAATCCTCCTCATTGTTATGTTTGTTGTGATCCACTCGGGACAAGGCAGACGTTTTTTTCCCATTTAACCATGTAGAAAGTCCTTGCTGAAACGCTTCTTCTGTTATTGGCTCTAACAGAAAATAGTCTACACGCAGCCGAAACGCATGCAGGGAAAAATCCAGATCGCTGCACCAGATGATGCGCGTTTCGGGAAAAAGCGTTCGCAGATGCTCCACCGCATTCAACCCTTCTACTCCCGGAAGTGCGATCACAGTGCAGGTTGGCGTATTTTTACGCGCCACATCAAAGAACAACTCCTGCCCACGGTAACAGTTCATTTTGGGAAACAGACCGCGTTCAAAGCAGAACCGTGAAAGCTGCTCTATATAAAAGGCTTCCTGTGTTTCGCTACTTGTCAGCACGGCAATGCGGTACACAGCACTCCCTCCCTTCTGCCGTCATTGATGCTTTCTGCTTGTCAGTATACGGATATGCAAACGCTTTTCAAGCCGTTTGGCACGAAACCCTCAATTCCGTCACGAAATCTGAGTTTTTCATTGTGTCGGTGTTAGACAGGTATGATATAATTTAATTGGAATCTTTTACAAAGGAGTCAGTCCGGTATGAGAATAGCAATAGTGGATGATATCGAGACCGAACGTGCGCTGTTGAAAATGCGGCTTGAGCGACAGCTGAGCTTGTACGGTGTAGAGACAGAGATTTTAGAATTTGGCAGCAGCGAGAGCTTTCTCGCAGCAGAAAAAGAACGGCACTTTACTGTGGTATTTCTGGATATTTACATGAAAGGATTAAGCGGCATGGATGCGGCAAAGGAACTTCGGAAGACGGACGCAGACTGCTTTCTGATCTTCACCACAACATCTACCGACCATGCACTGGAAGGATTTCAGGTGCGGGCATTTCACTATCTCGTGAAGCCTTTTTCCGAGGGAGAACTTGCCGGTCTGCTTGCTGAACTGCTCGCTAAACTTCCGCGTCCGGAGCCGATTCTGACAGTGAAAGTCAGTGGCAGTGACGTTCGCCTTCGCTATAGGGACATTATTTTTGCCGAGCATTTTGCTCATATGATCAACATTCGCACGACTGCCGGAAAAACGCTTGCCACGCGGCAAAGCTTTAAGGCATTTACCGAGCCGCTTAAAAAAGATCCACGCTTTTTTGTCTGCGGCCGCGGTGTGATTGTCAATTTAGAACATGCCGCTGATTTTCAGGCCGCCGCTTTCTGCATGACCGACGGCAGCCGCGTATATGTCAACCAAGAACTTTTGAAGCCTGCCAGGCAGGCATTTATGGAATTTCTGCTGCAAGGGGGGTGTATGAGATGAAAGATATTCTGCGTCCGATCCTGGAGTTGTCCGTCGTACTCCCCGGTCTTTTACTTGCATATTTCCCTGTAAAATCCTATCTGAAGCAGTCCCCCGGAAAGCTTGCCGCCCGGATTCTCCCACTGATGGCAGGATTATGTATCGGTGGTGGGATCGCCTGCTATCAGCTTCATGCGTCCACTGCGTCTGCCCTGGCAGGGATCACATTGCTTGCAATTGGGCTATATACCGGAACGCTCAAAATCTCCCTCTGGAAATCCGGAACAATTGCACTGACTGTTTGCGCAGTATTTGCATGCATCAACAGCTTGTCTCGAGCTATCAGTGTTATGATTGCTCTGCATATGCAGCTGCCACAGGGCGAACCGTGGTTCTGCCTTGCAGCCTGTGTATTTTATAATGTTGTTTGCTGGATTTTGGTGCTGACAGCGTTATATCCGTCAACCCATGCAGTTCGTGTGATGGTCGAGGATGATAATTTTGCGCAAACATGGTATGTGTTCTGGGTTTTGCCGCTGGTGTTCATTTTTTTGAACCTTTTTATGATTCCGCGCTATCAGACGACACTTAGGACCGGTCGTGTATTGCAGGGATATATTGTGATAAGTATTGCACTTCTTTTGCTTTTGCTCTGGTTCAACGCAATTTTCCTGTTAATGGCCACCAGTCTCAACCGCAACGCGAGACTACAGCAGGAAAACCAGCTTCTTTTCATGCAGCAGCAACGCTATGAGAATCTCAAAGCTGCCATCGAAGAAGTGCGGCAGGCGCGGCATGATATGCGCCATCAACTGAATCAAATTTCCGCACTGGCTGAGACCGGCGATCTGGAGGGATTGAAAAGCTACCTTGAAAAAAACATTTCCCGTATCCCAAATCTCGGTATACACTTCTGCGAAAACCGTGCAGCAGATAGCGTCATCGGCTATTATTGTGCCATGGCAAAGCGCGAAGACATTCCCTTTTGCGCAAAGCTCGATCTGCCGCAGATTCTTCCGATCGATGAGATCAACATGTGTCTGGTCTTGTCCAACTTGTTGGAAAATGCGCTCGAAGCCAGTATCCGCACTGCACCAGACAGACGGCAGATCAAAATCACTGCATACCTGCATGCCGGGCGGCTGCTTCTGATCGAAGTTGAGAATGCCTATGACGGCGAAATCAGGGAGAAGGACGGTGTTTTCCAATCCTCCAAACGAAAGGGAAATGGCGTCGGCATCCAGTCTATCCAACATATTGCAGAAAAAAGCGGCGGTGCAAGTACGTTTACCTATCAGAATGGTGCTTTCTGTGCTAAAGTTATGCTCTGTGGATAAATGCACATTTCTGCCGGCCGGACCGCTGTGATGCATGCAGACACCGCAGAGAGACATCACGGATATCAAGGCAGAATTCTATCTGGTGTCGGTGATCGTGTCCGGTGTGCGGGAAGAAAATGATGCGAAATGATTGACAGCACCATAATGTTGAGTTATTAGTATAAATAAAAATGTATCAGGGACAGATTCAAAGAAAGCAGGAACAGGACCATGAAGAAAGATATTATATTTTTAAATCCGGTGTGTACCCACAATATCTGGGGCGGTACCAGGTTAAACAGAGAATTTGGTTATCCCATCGAAGGAGATGACATCGGCGAGTGCTGGGGCATCAGCGCCCATCCTAACGGAGACGGTACCGTAAGAAACGGTGCCTATAAGGGAATGAAGCTGTCCGAGCTGTGGGAGAAGCATCCCGAGTTGTTCGGCAGTATGGGAATGGATCGTTTCCCACTGCTGATCAAGATCATTGATGCGAAGGACGATCTCAGTATCCAGGTACATCCCGATGATGCGTATGCGAAGGTTCATGAGAACGGATCCCTGGGTAAGACCGAGTGCTGGTTCATCCTGGATTGCAAGGAGAATGCTACGCTGGTAGCCGGACACAATGCGAAGACGAAGGAAGAACTGGAGCAGATGATCCATGAGGGCAGATGGAAGGAATTCATCCGTGAGATCCCCATTAAGCCCGGCGATTTCATTCAGATCGATCCCGGTACCGTACATGCCATCAAGGGCGGTACACTGCTCTTAGAGACCCAGCAGAGCAGCGACATCACCTACCGCGTATACGATTATGACAGATTGAGCAATGGCAAGCCCAGACAGTTGCACATCGCCCAGAGTATCGACGTTATTACCGTACCTGCCAAATCCGCAGAGAACAGTGTGGTACACACCGAGAAGAAGGATGATGCCATTCAGCAGCTGATCCAGTGCCCTTACTACACCGTATACCGTATTGATGTGGAACACCGTGTGGAGACCTGGCAGGATAAGCCTTTTGTGTTGATGAGTGTGGTAGAAGGAGAAGGCACCCTGAACGGCACTCCTTTAAAGAAGGGCGATCACCTAATCCTGCCTGATGGATATGGTAAGGTGGAATTGCAGGGGAAGATGCAGATCATTGCATCGACCATCTAAGCATATGACAGACAGCCCCACCGCAATCCGGCGCGGCGGAGCTGTTTTTGATATTTGCCTGAAAATGTGGTTGTAGCAGTAAATGTTGTAAGCTATAATATATTTCGGGAGAGAATTTCGGAGAAGGTCTTATAGAAAGGATAAGACCTTATGCATAATACACTGAAAAGAGCTGTAATAGCGACAAATCAAAAGGCACAATATGATGCGAAAGTCAAAAATCTGCTGGGGCATAAAATTATACTGGCTCATATACTGACCAGAACAGTAGATGAATTCAAGGGGATGGATCCCAGGGAGGTGATCCCCTATATAGAAGGAACACCTTATATCAGCAAGGTGCCGATAGAACCGGGGATGACCAATCACGAACAACAGGGACAGCAGATTATCGGTCTGAATACGGAAAACGCGGAAATAAACGAGGGACTGATAAGATTTGACATTATTTTTTATGTCCGGTTACCATCTGAAGATAGCAAGGATGCCGGATTGACTCAAATCATCATAAATGTGGAAGCACAGAAAGATGCATGGAAACAGAGTATGATATTGAGCTGGAAGAGAATTTGCGAAGGGATGTGAGTACAATGTGTAATTTGAGTGAAGGAATCGAAGAAAAGGGAATTGCAATCGGTGAAGCGAGAGCAGAAGCAGCGATGATAGCCAGGATGCATAAAAACGGAATGCAACCGGAGCAGATTGCGGCGGTCATAGAGAAAAGCATTGAGGAAGTAAGGAAAATCATAGCTGATTGTGAGAATGGATAAAGCAAAAGTGATACAGGAATGGCAGATCGCTGCTGTTCCTGTTTTTTTTCAAATTCTTTCTTTTAACTTTATTGCAGTGATGCGATTGAGTGTATATAATAGAATCGTTATGTAATGCAGTACTTTAGAGAAGGAATAAATCACAATGGATACCATCAGAGGTAAATTTTTTAAGCAGCATTTACTCTCAGACCAGTTTTTGGATCTGATCGAGAAGAATAAGCGCCCCATGGACGAGCTGATGTCTTATTATCAGTGTGCCATCATGGAGGTAGAGACGAAATTTAAAGTATTGAATCAGGAGTATTCCCTCGAATATGACCGTAATCCCATTGAGGGCATCAAGACCCGGGTGAAGTCCTATGACAGCATCCTAAGGAAGATCCGCCGGAAAAATATTCCCATGACGCTTGAGGGTATTGAGGAGAATATCCGTGACATCGCCGGTGTCCGGGTCATCTGCTCTTTTCCGGATGATATATACGAGCTGGCAGAGAGCTTTTTACGACAGGATGACATTACCCTGATCGAGCGCAAGGATTATATAAAGAATCCCAAGGAGAGCGGTTACCGCAGCCTTCATCTGATCGTGCAGGTGCCGATCTTTTTGCAGAACACGAAGAAGCTGGTCTATGTGGAGGTGCAGTTTCGTACGATAGCCATGGACTTCTGGGCGAGCCTGGAGCACAAGCTGCAGTATAAGAAAAACATTCCGGAAAGTCAGGCGAAGTTTTTAAAGGATGAGCTGTATGACTGTGCACAGCAAAGTGCGGCGCTGGATAATCGGATGCAGAATATCCGGAATGTCATTGCGGAGAGTGAGACTGCAGAAGAGGAGAAACAGGATTTCCTGCCGATCTTTTTGCGGGAAAACAAAGGGTAATTACGTAGCCTGAAGGTATGTAGATGATGGAAAGGCGAGAAGAATTGTATGAAGATCAGAGATATTTTGAATAAAGATACAGCAACGATTTCTTTTGAGGTATTTCCTCCGAAGAAGAGCACGGATTTCGGAAATGTGGAGGCAGCAGCACTGGGGATCGCGGCATTGCAGCCTGCTTATATGAGCGTGACTTATGGTGCCGGCGGCAGTACCAAGGGACATACCATTGCTTTGGCAGGAGAGATTCAGAAGCAGTACAATGTGCCTACTGTGGCGCATCTGACCTGTGTCTGCGCTGACAGGAGCAGTATCGGCGCAGCTCTTACAGAAATGCAGGCAGCAGGGATCGAGAATATTTTAGCTCTGAGAGGAGATATTCCAAAGGATTTCGACAGAGAAGTATTTACAGATTTTACCCATGCATCGGATCTGGTGCGCTTTATTAAGGAAAACGGAGATTTTTGCGTGGGAGGTGCCTGCTACCCGGAGGTGCATCCCGATTCCGCTAACAAGAATGCGGATATTCAGGGACTGAAGGCAAAGGTGGATGCCGGATGTGAGTATCTGACGACCCAGATGTTCTTCGACAACAATATCTTCTTCAACTTTATGTACCGTGTCCGGGAGGCAGGGATTACTGTGCCCATCGTTCCCGGCATCATGCCCATTACCCGCGGTGTACAGGTGAGAAATGCCGTAAAACTGTCCGGTTGTAATGTGCCGGAACGCTTTAAGAATATTGTGGATCGCTTCGGAGATAACCCGGAAGCTATGAAACAGGCGGGCATTGCCTATGCCACCGATCAGATCATCGATCTGCTGGCGAACGGTGTAAAACATATCCATGTCTATTCCATGAATAAACCGGATGTAGCGGCAGGGATTCAGCGGAACATTTCGGAGATTTTGAAGGCCTGAGATGGTAATCAAATACATTGACAGACGAAAAAGATGTACTATTATCTAAATCAGAGGATAGTACATCTTTTTATGTAGTGCTGAGGAAAGAAGCAGAATTGATGGGTGACGTGAGAAGGACAGGATTTGTCAATGCGGAAAAATGTGTGGAAGAAGGAGCCGGAGAGGATGAAACAGATATCTGAGGCAGTGAAAAAGGATCAGATCCTGTATTATTTCAAAACCCAGTGGTCGGTGCTGCTGGCGGTAACAATCTCCGGTCTGATCTATAATCTCGGACTGTTGGCAGGACCGTGGTTCGAGGGTCGGATGACGGGATGTCTGGTGGATATTCTGGGCGGGAAGGCCGGATACCGGGATATGCTGGTGCTGGTGACGGCATATGTGATATCTATTGCCATCGTGCAGATTGCCCGTTATATCAAACGTTTTTATGTCAGACGTTTTGCCAATAATGTAAATCGTGACATGAAAGAGATCCTGTACCGCAGCCTGGTGCACAGAAGCCGTGCCGAACTGGAAGAAGAGGGTGTCGGAAATGTGATGACCAAGGCAATCCTGGATGTGGACGACTGCGCGGAGGGTATGCGGAAATTTACCACAGAGATCTTCGATACCGGTGTGGCACTGGCAGCATATGTGGGAATGCTGTTCTTTTATGACTGGCGGCTGGCGATCTTAGGTATGCTGTTTTTACCGGTATCTTATGTGCTGGCGGAGAAGATGAAGCGTAACGTGCAACGCACCGGAGCTGCTTATAAGGAAAAGTCCGGAGATTTAAGTGCCGCAACATTGGACAGAGCCACTAACGCTATCACTTACCGTGTCTATGGCAGAGAGGAAGAGCGCAGGCAGGCCTATGAAGCGAACCTTACCGCTTATGAGAAATCTGCTGTGAAGGCCAATATCTGGAGTACTGCGTTCCCCCCGCTGTACCGGATCATCTCCATGACAGGAGTATTGTTTATCCTGTATTTCGGCAGCCAAAATGTGCTGGGAACCGGCTGGAAAATATGGGATGTGGCAGCCTTTACCACGTTTTTATCCTGTTTTTTGAAGTTAGCCGTTAAATCTTCTCATGCCGCGAAGCTATTCAATGCAGTACATAAAGCCCAGGTCTCCTGGAAGCGCATCAAGCCACTGATGAAGGAAACCACTTATGAGGACGACAGCCTGGTACAGGAGCCGGGAACGCTGGAAGTATCTCATGTAAGCTTTGCTTATCCCGGCGGAGAGAAGATCTATGAGGACTTCAATCTGTCAGCCACTCCGGGACAGATCATTGGTGTCACCGGCGCAGTGGCGTGTGGTAAATCCACATTGGGAAAGACCTTCCTCTGTGAATACCCTTACGAAGGAAGGATCTGTTTCCACGGCAAAGAATTATCCGGGATGACCAAGGCAGAGCAAAACGGCATGGTGGGATATTTAGGACACGATCCGGAGCTGTTCAATGACAGTGTCCGTAACAATATACTGCTGGGCGATGATGACGATCCGGAGAAGTATCTGAAGGCAGTCTGCTTCGACGGTGAGGTGGCAGAGATGGAAGAGGGTATGGACACCATTGTGGGAAATGGTGGCGTCCGGCTCTCCGGTGGTCAGGCACAGCGGCTGGCATTGGCGAGAACCCTGTGCCATAAGCGTCCGGTCCTGATCCTGGACGATCCTTTTTCTGCACTGGATCGCAAGACGGAGAAAGAGGTTTTTGCCAATCTACGGAAGCTGGCAGCGGACAGCATCGTGATCCTACTGTCCCACAGACTCTATCTGTTCCCCAAAATGGATCAGGTGCTGTGGATGGAGGATGGAAAAGTGACCGCAGGAACCCACGAACAGATCCTAGAAAAGTTCCCGGAGTATGCGAGACTGTATGAAGCACAGGCGGATGGTGCTGATGCACACAGTACGCAGGAGGGAGGCCTGGATCATGCAGAAAAATAAACAGATGCAGAAAAATAAGAGACGGAATGTGAAAAATGTCCGCAACGTGATCCGGCAGACTGTGACAGGCTATGCAGGACTGTCACTGGGAATCCTGTTGGCAGTCGCAGGTGCCATTGTAACCGCGCTTCTGCCGCCCTGGATCCTCGGTAGTATTGTGGATACGATCACCGCAGGAAACGTAGTTCCGGTTGCATTGGTGATACTCTATTTTGCCTTTACGGTGCTCACCGGACTGACAGAGAGTATCAGAGAGGGACTGTTAACGGTATTTGGTCAGAAGATCACTCATGCACTGCGGGGCAGCATGATGGACAAATACACGAACCTGACGGCAGGGGAACTGACGAAGCAGGAGCCCGGTACGATCGTATCCCGGTTCGTGGGAGATGTGGATACGGTGGAGAACCTGTTTACCTCCGGAATCATCAGCATGTTCGCCGATGCCTGTAAGATTATAAGTATCCTGGTGGTGATCTGGTTAAAAAACAGAGGACTGGCGATCGTACTTTTAATCCTGCTGCCATTTCTGTATTGGTTCACCCGGACAGTGCAGAAAAACATGCTGAAAGCCCAGATCGAGAACCGTCGTGCCGTGGGCAGAGCCTCCGGACATGTGCCGGAGACGCTGCACAATATCCGCACCATTCATACGCTGGGAAAAGAGCGCTATATGGAGGAGCGGTATGATGAATATATTGCGGAGAGTTATCGCGCGGTAGATCGCACGAATTTTTATGATGCCATTTATTCCCCGGTGATCCTGATCCTGAATGCTATTGTGGTGGCGGTTGTGATGCTGTTTTCTGCCTCCGGTAATGCAAAGGTGTTGACACTGTTCGGTATGTCTGCAGGTACAGCGGTAGCGGTAATTAACTATATCTCCCAGATCTTTACCCCTGTGGAGAGTCTGGGAATGGAGATACAGACCATGCAGTCCGCCATTGCGGGTGTGCACCGGATCAATGAATTCTATGCGTTAGAGGAATTGCCGGAGAAATATTCCGGGCAAAAAACGGCAGAACCACAGAATAGGACGGAAAATCCTTTTGTAGAGCTGCAAAACGTGACCTTTGGCTATGGGGATGATGACCGTAAGATTTTGCAGGACTTAAATTTTCAAGTGTATCCCGGAGAACAGGTCACTCTGTCGGGCAGAACCGGTGCAGGGAAGAGTACCATTTTCAAACTGTTGTTGGGACTCTATCAGCCGGGAGAGGGTAAAGTGTTGATTCAGGGAAGAGATGCTTTTCAGATTCCAGAAAATGAAAAGCGTAGCCTGTACGGCTATGTGGAGCAGACTTTTCACAGAGTACCCGGTACCATGAAGGAGCAGATTACGCTGTATGACGATTCTTTTACTATGGAAGAGGTACGGGAGGCCGCAAGGATTGCGGGACTGGATGCAACGATAGAGCAGCTGGAAAAAGGCTATGACACTCTCTGTACTTCGGAGATCTTCTCGCAGGGACAGTGGCAGCTGTTATCCATTGCCAGAGCCGCCGTGGCGAAGCCGAAGCTTCTTCTGCTGGATGAGATTACGGCAAATCTGGATGCCCAGACTGAGGAAGAGGTGCTGCAGGCACTGAAGAGGGCTTCCGAAGGACGTACCGTAATCTCGATTTCGCATAGAGTGAACGCGGAGACGGGACGAATTATTACATTTTAATCCATCCAAATGCATTTGCTACAGAGCTTAATAAAATAATCGCAGCAAATATCGGGCAGAGATACTTGATCATGAAGTTGAATATTTTTTTGCGGCGGAAAGAGGCTTCTCCGTGCATGACTTCTTCTTCCACAGCCTTTACTCCGATGACGCGGGATACCAGCAGACAGATGGTGATGGCAGCGATAGGCATCATCACGGAGTTGGTCAGGAAATCGAAGAAATCAAGGAACTGCATGCCGATGATCTTCACAGCACCAAGTGGTCCGTAACCCAGTGAGGATAACGTTCCCAGTGCCAGCATGATCACACCCATGATCACGGTAGATTTTTTACGACCCCAGCCAAGCTCGTCCTCGAAAGTAGACACAGCACTTTCGGTAAGTGCAATGGAGCTGGTCATGGCTGCAAACAGTACCAGTACGAAGAACATAATACCTACGAAGGTGCCCATTCCCATGCTGTCGAAGACTTTGGGAAGTGTGATGAACATCAGGGAAGGACCTGCCTGTAAGGTATCGGGATCTCCACCGGAGAATGCGAACACGGCGGGAATGATCATGAGACCTGCCATGATAGCGATGGCGGTATCAAAGATCTCCACATTTCTCGTGGAGCCTTCAATGGAGACATCTTTTTTCATGTAAGAGCCGAAGGTGATGAGAATACCCATGGCAATGGACAGAGAGTAGAACATCTGACCCATGGCAGCTACGACTGTCATCCAGGAAAAATTCGCAGGATTCGGGATCAGGAAATACTTCACACCGCTCAGTGCTCCCGGTCTGGTAACGGAATAGACTGTGATGACCACGGACAGCACTACCAGGATCGGCATCATAATGCGGGATACGCGCTCGATACCGTTGCGGACACCGGCGTAGATGATGCCCAGAGTACACAGAGTGAATACGATAAAGCACAGCTCAGTAGAGACACCATTGGAAATAAACGTAGAAAAATAACCGTCTGCTGCCAGATCATGTCCGTGACCCTTGGCATATTCCACCAGATATTTGATCACCCATCCGCCGATGACGGAATAATAAGGAACGATCAGAATAGGAATAATAGCGTTGATCCATCCGCTGAAGGACAGCCATTTGGATTTCCCGAAGGTATGAAAGGCACCCACGGGACTTTTACCTGTCATGCGTCCCAGTGAAGTCTCTGCCACGATCATGGTATAACCGAAGGTAAGCGCCAGGATAATATAGATCAGCAGAAAGATACCGCCGCCGTATTTGGCTGCCAGATACGGGAAACGCCAGATATTGCCCAGTCCCACTGAGGCACCGGCAGCAGACAGGACGAAGCCTATCTTGCCGGAAAATGAACTTCTGTTATTATTTTTGTGATTCATAGTTTAAATTCTCCCACACTTAATATTTTGTCGCAAGTAGATTAAGTGTAACACAGAAATATAGGAAATACAAAGAAAAAAACATTGTGGTAAATGTCACATAATTTCTCCATGCTTTCCACATACTACCCACACAGCACAATTATGGAAAGTAATCTGGAAAGCAGGAGGTTTATCAATGAAAGCAACCGGAATTGTAAGAAGAATAGATGACTTGGGACGCATCGTGATCCCGAAGGAGATCCGCCGCACGTTACACATCAGGGAAAGCGATCCGCTGGAAATATTTACAGACAGAGAGGGACAGATTATTCTGAAAAAATATTCCCCCATCGGAGAAATGACAACTTTTGCAAGACAATATGCGGAAAGTCTTGCGCAGGTGTCCGGACATACGGCACTGATTGCAGACAGGGATCAGTTTATTGCGGTTGCAGGTGGCAGTAAGCAGCTGCTCAATAAGGCAGTAAGCCGTCAGCTGGAAGAGAAGGTCAATAACAGAGAGACTGTGATCGCTGCAAAAGGAGATCGCAACTACGTCAACATTGCGGAAGACATTGCCGTGGACTATGCCTGGCAGTTGATCACCCCGATCCTATGCGAGGGAGATATCATTGGAAGTGTGATCCTGTTGGAAAATGACGGGAAGAGCAAAATGGGAGAAGTGGAACAGAAACTGGCGCAGTCTGCAGCGGGCTTCCTGGGCAGACAGATGGAGCAGTGATTACTTTGTTTATTTACAATTTGGAATAGAAAAGTGCAACCAGTTGCAAAAATCTATTCCGAAAATGAAGTAAGTATATTGATTTTCAGTTAAATTATCCATATAATAGAATAGAAAAGTGCAACTAGTTGCAAAAATCTATTCCAGGGAGAAAATATATGGATATTCGCAGAGATTTCTATTTGGAAAAGTTAATAAAAAGAAAGAACAATGGATTAATCAAGGTGATTACCGGGATCCGCAGATGTGGTAAGTCTTATCTGCTGAATAACATTTTCTATCATCATCTGCTGGATTCCGGTGTGGAAGCAGACCATATCATACGGTTTGCCTTTGATTCTGCGGATGATCTTTACCTGATCGGCGAAAGTCTTATTCAGATCGAGAAGGAAAAGAGGGGTGCGGATCCGGAGAAATTTATGGCATATATCCGGTCGAAAACCACAGGAGAGGGAATATATTATCTGCTGTTGGATGAAATTCAGATGCTGGATTGTTTTGAGGCTGTTTTGAATGGATACCTTCGCAAAGAGAATATTGATGTGTTTGTGACGGGAAGTAACGCAAAACTGTTGTCAAAGGATATTGCTACGGAATTTGCAGGCAGAGGTGATGAAATTCATATGTACCCTCTCAGCTTCGCTGAATTTATGTCTGTTTATAACGGAGATAAATATACCGGGTTATCTGAATATATGCTTTACGGTGGAATTCCATTAGTGGTTCTGCGGGATGGTGCCGGGGATAAAGCAACAGCGTTGCAGAATTTATTTAACGAAATTTATATCCGTGATATTACGAAACGGAATCGTATAAAGAATATTGGGGAATTGGAAGATCTGCTAAATATTCTTTCCTCTGCGATCGGTTCGTTGACCAATCCGGAAAAACTAAAGAATACTTTTAAAACCGTGAAGAAATCTAAAATTACTTCTGCAACCATAAAGAAATATCTGGATTACTTTGAAGATTCTTTTTTGATAGAGTCAGCACAGCGTTATGATATTAAGGGAAAGGCATATATAGAGACTCCTAAGAAATATTATTTTTCTGATTTGGGGCTTCGGAATGCCAGAATTAATTTCCGACAGTTGGAGCAGACGCATTCCATGGAAAATGTAATCTATAACGAACTCCGTATGCGGGGATATAGTGTGGATGTAGGTGTTGTCCCTATCGCAGAAAAAGATTTGGAAGGAAAGGTAAACCGCAGGCAGCTGGAAGTGGATTTTGTCTGCAATCTTGGTTCTGCCAGATATTACATTCAATCGGCATATTCTCTTCCGGATGAAGCAAAGCGGACGCAGGAAATCCGACCGTTCCGGAAGATTGATGACTCTTTTAAGAAAATTGTCATTACAAAAGATATTGTGCAGCCATATTATGATGAATATGGTATTCTGACAATCAATATTTATGATTTCCTATTGAATCCGGAATGTCTGCAAGGTTAAAGATAACAAAATCAGAAACAAATAAAAAACGGTCGTAACCGGGTTAGAAAACCACCTGGTTACGACCGTTTGTCTTACCGATATATAATTTCTCATCAGCTTCTTTTAGTAATGTATGAATGTCTTTGTCGGACTCGCAGACCAGTCCGAAGGTCATATTTACTTTTACGTGTTGCCCGTCATAGAGCGTATCCAGTTCGTGGATTTTGTCCATGAGAAGCTCCAACTGTTTCCGTGCTTCTGTAAGATCTATATTTTCAAATACCAGGAGAAATTCCTCACCACCCCAACGCGCGGCAAAGCCACAGCGCCACATATGCTGCTTCAGCAGGGCAGAAACATTTTTCAGTACGGCATCCCCGCATTCGTGACCGTAGGTATCGTTAACCTTTTTGAAAAAGTCAATATCTCCGATAGCGAGCGCAAAAGAATGGCGGGAGGATCGGGCTTCCTCGAAGATCTGGCGCAGCTTTTTTTCCCCACTGCGGCGGTTGTACAGCTCGGTCAGGGCATCCTGCTCGATCATGGTACGAAGAGAGCGCTGCATGGACAGGGCACAGCGACCGATATCACCTAATTCATCACTGCGTTTTGTTACGGAATGATCCAGTGTGGCGTTCAGATTCCCGGAGGCTACCTCCGACAGGAAGCTGTGAATATGGAGTAATACAGCCACGAATCTTCTGGTGTAAAAATAGATGCAGACAGCCACGAGAGCCACAAAACCGATGATCAGCCACGTCAGCGGATAGACATAACGTTGAATGGACTGAGATACGGAGGCACTGGATTTTCCTATAAAAAGCATGCCAACTATGCTGCCGTCCTGATTGCGGACAGGACTATAATAGGAGAAATAAGACCTTCCGTTGATCAGAGTGTGGGTATAAAAATGATCTTCACCGGTATTCAGGACATCACGGATCACCACGTCCGGAGCACCGGAGCCGATAATGCGGTCACCCTGGGCGTTATACAGAGTCGTCAGAACGCGGGTATCCTGATAGAACAGAGTGATGTCCAGTCCGGTATCCTCTTTGAATTGATCAAATAGAGAATATTCACGGGTGATATCTACATCGCCCTTATACAGAAGGTAGGCAACATCACCTTCCAGCCGGTAATCGCCGGGATAGGCAGCGTTCAGAAGTGTAGTGGCACTTTTTGTGGCATCATACAATTCACGTTCCACTTCCTGATACATAGTTTTTGTGAACCATTGGGAAGTGAAAAATAACATGACGATCCCCAGCGCCATCAGGGGAATCAGGCCGATCGCCTGCAGAGTATATGATATTTTACCGCCGCTTCTTTTCGGCGTATTTTGCGTATTTTTCATAGAATCGCTGCCCCTTCCGGTAAGATCGGTACACATAGTCAGTCTTAAAATAATTATATGAAATAAATGTCGGAAAAGCAAGAAAGAAAAGCTTTCTAAGCAAATCATAACATCCGGCTTGACAACGCAAAAAAATGAGATATATAATAGCGGTATATCAAAAATGCATTGACGAAGAGAGTAACTTTTCCGCAGAAAGGCAAAGCGAGCCGGTGATGGTGAGAGACCGGTGCGAGTAGGGAAAAAGTGAAAATCACTTCTGAGCTGTCAGAACAAAAGCCCAGGTCAGTAGTTCTGAACGGAATCCCGTCGTTACCGGGAAGCATATCACTCCTGTGAGATTACACATGTGGAATCGTATGGGAAGTATGTTGTAAGAGGTGGTCAACGAATGCATGAGCTTCGTCCTGTTACGGGACGGAGCTTTTTTTGATACTATTCAGGAAAGCATCGAAACTGCGATTTTGTGAATGAGGCGCTGAATAGTATGATGCTGTAATAAGAAAAGAAAGGAAGCACACTATGTACAAGCAGGTACCCACAAGCCTGAATTTCGTAGACCGTGAGAAAGCCGTCGAGAAATTCTGGGAAGACAACAACATTTTCAAAAAAAGTATGGAGCATCGTAAGGAAGGCGAGACCTATACCTTCTACGACGGACCGCCTACCGCCAACGGTAAGCCCCACATCGGTCATGTAGAGACCCGTACCATCAAAGATATGATCCCCAGATACCGTACCATGAAGGGATATATGGTTCCCCGTAAGGCAGGCTGGGATACCCACGGACTTCCCGTAGAACTGGAAGTTGAGAAGCTGCTGGGCCTGGATGGTAAGGAGCAGATCGAGGAATACGGTCTGGCACCTTTCATCGACAAATGTAAAGAGAGTGTCTGGAAATACAAGGGAATGTGGGAAGATTTCTCCCGTACTGTCGGTTTCTGGGCTGACATGGATAATCCTTATGTTACCTACGATGACAATTTCATCGAGTCCGAATGGTGGGCTTTGAAGACCATCTGGGATAAGGGACTTCTGTACAAGGGCTTCAAGATCGTTCCTTACTGCCCTCGCTGCGGAACCCCGCTGTCCAGCCACGAAGTGGCACAGGGCTATAAGGCAGTCAAGGAGCGTTCCGCTATCGTACGTTTTAAGGTAAAGGGCGAGGATGCATATTTCCTGGCATGGACCACCACCCCCTGGACTCTTCCTTCCAACGTGGCACTGTGCGTGAACCCGGAGGAGACCTACCTGAAGGTGAAGGCCGCCGACGGTTATACCTATTATATTGCAAAGGCACTGGCAGACAAGGTACTGGGACGTCTTGCAGAAGAGGGCAAGGATGCTTACGAAGTACTGGAGACCTATGTTGGTAAGGATCTGGAGTACAAGGAGTACGAGCCTCTGTACAAGTGTGCGGGAGATGCCGCCAAGAAGCAGAAGAAAAAGGCACATTTCGTAACCTGCGACGGTTATGTAACCATGACCGATGGTACCGGTATCGTTCATATCGCACCGGCTTTCGGTGAAGACGACAGCCGTATCGGACGTAACTATGAACTGCCCTTCGTACAGTTCGTAGACGGCAAGGGTGATTTGACCGCAGAGACCCCTTATGCAGGAAAATTCGTAAAAGACGCAGATCCTCTGGTACTTAAGGATCTGGATGCAGAGGGCAAGCTGTTCGATGCACCGAAGTTCGAGCATGATTATCCCTTCTGCTGGAGATGTGATACTCCGCTGATCTATTATGCAAGAGAGTCCTGGTTCATCAAGATGACCGCTGTGAAGGATGATCTGGTACGTAATAATAAGACCATCAACTGGATCCCCGCTTCTATCGGTGAGGGACGTTTCGGCAACTGGCTGGAGAATATTCAGGACTGGGGCGTATCCCGTAACCGTTACTGGGGTACTCCGTTAAATATCTGGGAGTGCGAATGCGGACATCAGCATTCCATCGGCAGCCGTGAAGAGCTGTACAAGATGAGCGGCAATGAGAAGGCGAAGACCGTAGAATTCCATCGTCCTTACATCGACGAGATCACCATCACCTGCCCCGAGTGCGGCAAGCAGATGAAGCGTGTTCCCGAGGTAATCGACTGTTGGTTCGACTCCGGAGCAATGCCTTTTGCACAGCATCATTATCCGTTTGAAAACAAGGATCTGTTCGAGCAGCAGTTTCCCGCCAACTTTATCTCCGAGGCAGTGGACCAGACCCGTGGATGGTTCTACTCTCTGTTGGCAGAATCCACCCTGCTCTTCAATAAGGCTCCTTACAAGAACGTTATCGTTATGGGTCATGTACAGGATGAGAACGGTCAGAAGATGAGTAAGAGTAAGGGCAATGCGGTAGATCCTTTCAACGCACTGGAGACCTACGGTGCAGATGCCATCCGCTGGTATTTCTACACCAGTTCCGCACCCTGGCTGCCGAAGAGATTCTCCGGCAAGGCCGTACAGGAAGGACAGCGTAAATTCATGGGTACCCTGTGGAACACCTACGCATTCTTCGTACTGTATGCAAATATTGATAATTTTGATGCTTCCAAATATACACTGGAATACGACAAACTGCCCGTAATGGATAAGTGGCTGCTGTCCAAGCTGAACTCTACCGTTGCAGAAGTAGACAGCAATCTGGACCAGTACCGTATCCCTGAGGCTGCCAAGGCTCTGCAGGACTTCGTCGATGAGATGAGTAACTGGTATGTGAGACGCAGCCGTGAGCGTTTCTGGGCAAAGGGTATGGAGCAGGATAAGATCAATGCCTATATGACGCTGTACACCGCACTGGTGACCATCTGTAAGGCAGCAGCACCCATGATCCCCTTCATGACAGAGGATATTTACCAGAACCTGGTAAGAAGCAACGATGCAAATGCGCCCGAGAGTATCCATCTGTGTGACTTCCCTGTAGTGAACAAGGAGCACATCGACAAGAAACTGGAAGAGGATATGGAAGATGTACTGGATGCTGTAGTTATGGGCCGTGCATGCCGTAACGAGGCTGCCATCAAGAACCGTCAGCCTATCAGCAGAATGTATATCAAGTCAGACTTCACCTTGAGTGAGTTCTACCAGGAGATCATCGAGGATGAGTTGAACGTCAAGGAAGTCGTATTTACCGATGACGTACGTGACTTTACCTCTTACACCTTCAAACCTCAGCTGCGTACCGTAGGACCCAAGTACGGCAAACAGTTGGGCGGCATCCAGAAGCACCTTGCAGCACTGGATGGCAATGCAGCAATGGATGAACTGAAGGCAGACGGCGCATTAAAGTTCGATGTAGACGGTGTGGCTGTGGAACTGACCAAGGACGATCTGCTGATCGACATGGCACAGAAGGAAGGTTATGTATCTCAGGAAGACAACAGAATGACCGTTGTTCTCGATACCAACCTGACACCGGAACTGGTAGAGGAAGGCTTCGTCTACGAGATCATCAGCAAAATCCAGACCATGCGTAAGGAGAGCGGCTTCGAAGTGACCGATCACATCCGCGTATCCATCAACGGCAACGATAAGCTGTCCGAGATCGCACAGAAGAACAAAGAAGCCATCAGCAGCAAGGTTCTGGCTGACGAACTGACAAGCGGTATGGAATACGGCGTATCGAAGGAATGGAACATTAACGGCGAGAACGCAGTGATCGCTGTGGAGAGAGTATAAAGATAAAGATTCTGTGGTTTTCCGGAAGGGGGACCGCAGAATCTTTTCTGTTTCGGAAAAACATTTACGAAACTTACGAAAACCGGCGAAAACAGTTGGAATGCGCATGGAAGTTTGTTATAATATTACCTGTATTTGGTTAAGAATATGGATGAAATCATAACGCTATCCGGTGCGGAATATCTTGAGAAGAGTACAGTACCGGAGAGGTAATGGAGAGGAGAACATAGGTGAAAAAATCAGTAGCAGCCAGCGAGAAGCCGGTAAAGGCAAAAGAGTTCGACAAGGAGCTCTTCAAGAGAAGTGTGGAATATAATGTACGCACCCTGTATCGTAAGAATCTGGAAGAGGCAGATGCACAGCAGATCTTCCAGGCAGTATCTTATGCGATCAAGGACCGTATCGTAGAGAACTGGATGGAGACGCAGAAGGCATATGAGAAGGAAGACCCTAAGATGGTCTACTACATGTCCATGGAATTTTTGATGGGAAGAGCACTGGGCAATAACCTCATCAATTTAAAGGCATACAAGCCCGTAGCGGAAGCTCTGGAAGAGCTGGGACTGGATCTGAACCTGATCGAGGATCAGGAGCCGGATGCAGCGCTGGGTAACGGTGGACTGGGACGTCTGGCAGCATGTTTCCTGGATTCCCTGGCAACTCTTGGATATCCCGCATACGGCTGCGGTATCCGTTATCGTTATGGTATGTTCAAGCAGGAGATCCGCGACGGTTATCAGGTAGAGGTTCCCGATAACTGGCTGATGAATGGCAATCCTTTTGAACTGCGTAGACCTGAGTATGCGAAAACGGTTAAATTCGGTGGCTATGTAAGTGTGCATACCGATGAGAACGGCAGAAATGTATTTACCCAGGAGGGTTATCAGTCTGTTAAGGCCATTCCTTTTGATTTTCCCATCGTGGGCTATGGCAACGGTATTGTAAACACACTGCGTATCTGGGATGCGGAGCCTGTAGAGTGCTTCCAGCTGGATTCCTTTGACAAGGGTGATTACCAGAAGGCGGTAGAGCAGGAGAACCTGGCACGTAATATCGTAGAGGTTCTGTACCCCAACGACAATCATTATGCAGGTAAGGAGCTGCGCCTGAAGCAGCAGTACTTCTTCATCTCCGCATCCGTACAGGAAGCAGTTGAGAAGTACATGAGAAAGCATGACGATATCCATAAGTTCTATGAGAAGGTTACCTTCCAGCTGAACGATACCCATCCTACCGTAGCTATCGCAGAGTTGATGCGTGTGCTGATGGATGATTATTATCTGACCTGGGAGGAAGCGTGGGAGATCACCACCAAGACCTGTGCTTACACCAACCATACCATTATGGCGGAAGCATTGGAGAAATGGCCCATTGAACTGTTCTCCAGACTGCTTCCGAGAATCTACCAGATCGTAGAGGAGATCAACCGCAGATTCGTCATCGATATCCAGCAGAAGTACAGCAATGTACCCGGCGTAGATGTACAGGAGAAGATCCGCAAGATGGCGATCATCTATGACGGACAGGTGAAGATGGCAAATATGGCAATCGTCTCCGGTTATTCTGTCAACGGTGTGGCAAGACTGCATACCGAGATCCTGGAAAAGCAGGAGCTGAAGGACTTCTATGAGATGTTCCCGGAGCGCTTCAACAATAAGACCAACGGTATCACCCAGAGACGTTTCCTGCTGCATGCGAACCCGCTGTTAGCTGACTGGGTAACGGCTCATGTAGGTGACGACTGGATCACCGATCTGCCACAGATCTCCCGCCTGAAGGTATACGCGGATGACAAAAAGGCACAGCAGGAGTTCATGAACATCAAGTACCAGAACAAAGTACGTCTGGCAAAATACATTTTAGAGCACAACGGTATCGAAGTAGATCCCAGATCCATCTTCGATGTGCAGGTAAAGCGTCTGCATGAGTACAAGAGACAGCTGCTCAATATTCTGCATGTAATGCACCTGTATAACGAATTGAAGGAGCATCCGGAACTGGATTTCTACCCCAGAACCTTTATTTTTGGTGCGAAGGCAGCAGCCGGCTACCGTAATGCGAAACTGACCATCAAGCTGATCAATTCCGTAGCGGATGTGGTAAATAACGATCCCGCTATCAACGGTAAGATCAAGGTCGTATTTATTGAGAACTACAATGTATCCAACGCAGAGATCATCTTCGCAGCAGCAGATGTCTCTGAGCAGATCTCTACCGCAAGTAAGGAAGCATCCGGTACCGGTAACATGAAGTTCATGCTGAACGGCGCCCTGACCCTGGGAACCATGGACGGCGCTAACGTGGAGATCGTAGAAGAGGTAGGCGAGGAGAATGCATTCATCTTCGGTCTGTCCGCACAGGAAGTTATCAATTATGAGAACCATGGAGGATATGACCCCATGGAGATCTTCAATAACGATCAGGATGTCCGCAAGGTACTGATGCAGCTGATCAACGGAACCTTCGCACCGGGAGATCCCGAGCTGTTCCGCCCGCTGTACAATTCTCTGCTGAACACCCAGTGTACTGCGAAGGCAGACACCTACTTCATCCTCAAGGACTTCAAGTCCTACGCAGAAGCACAGAAGAGAGTGGAAGCCGCTTACCGCGACGAAGACAACTGGGCTAAGAGCGCTATCCTGAATGTGGCATGCTCCGGCAAGTTCACCTCTGACAGAACCATCCAACAGTATGTGGATGAAATCTGGCACCTGGATAAAGTAGTGCTCAAATAAATTGAGAGCAAATAAAAAAAGTAATAGTAATATCGCCTGGAGGGATTTATAAATTAGCCTGTTTTATTATAAGCTCATGAATTCGTGCTGGTGCTGTTCTTGCAGTCTACCGGAATTCTGTCTTAGGAGTTGTCAGGATCAGAATATCCTGCATTACGGGTGTTTCGTAACTTGTGTATTGGAGCCGGACGGTTTCAAGGATGCGGTTAAAGTCCGCTTTCAAAGCATCCCAGGCTGTTAACGAAAGTGTGGATTTTAACTGCAGGGTATTTCCCTGCAAGGGGATGTCCGGATTGGACAGAGTAATGTAGATCCAGTATTTCTGCTCGGTCTGGTAGATCTCAGTGTATTTCCAACCGCTGAGATTGCTGTCAGGCAGGGTGATCTCTTTGCTGGTGACACCGGTACCGCAGATCCCCGGCACGGGCGCATAGACAAGCGTAAAAGTATCGTCGGGATAAGCAATGTTCCAAAAGACGATTGCCTGGGTCGTGGTGACGTTTTCAAAGGTTATGTAGCGGATCTCATAGTCCCAGGTCTCCGGAAGAGACAGGGAGAACTGCACCGAGTCCAGGTCGCAGACGGCTTCCTTACCTATGGCTATCGCCAGATCATCCGCGGGACCGGATTCCGGACACTCCGTCGGAGAGAGAGATTCTGCGATGACCGGATCGATTGGTCCGCCTATAGTATCCCCGGAACCGCAGCTGGTCAATGACAGTGCAAAGAAAGCGGAAAGCGATAACAGTAAAATAATTTTCTTCATAAAACATTCCCTCCCAAAGTCGTGAATAAGTATTGTGATCTATACTATACAACGACTTTTGGGAGGGAATGTTTCGGAGAGTGGTGAAATAAATGTGGAACGTCCTTTGCGACACATTTATGAATTGGGTGAATGGCTCGTAACGTAGGGCGTCCAGCAGTCGGTCGAGCTCCTCCTATGTCTTTTTTTCTCACCTCAGCGTGGGCACAGGAGACAGGAGCAAGCTAGTCTGTATCCTTAAACCAAGGTACGGGGCACTATACACAAGATTTGATGATTGTGCCTCGCGTAATGAAAGTTACTCGTAATTGGCTATGCTTTCGTAGCTCTCCAGTTTGGTGTAAAAACCCTAAAAACAATGAATTCCGTACAAAAAAGTTCCCAAATCAAGAATTTTTGTACGGAATTTCTTCATTTTGCACGCTCAGCGAAAATAACTGCTTTTTACATGTCAAAATCTCCTGTTTTTGTATTTTTTTAGCAAAAAATGGCGTTTTTAATACAAACAGAACTCCCAGAGTGGTCTATGGCAACCCTACGTTACGAGCCATGCATTCAATTCATAAATGTGTCGCAAAGGGCGCTCCACATTTATGAATTGACGGCTGTCGAGTGTGTCCGTTGGACGCACGGTATAAAAATAGAACGAAACAACCTCTTGTGTGAGCAAGCTCCCACCGAGGTATTCCGCTCTATTTTTGCATGGCTCGTAACTTTCAATTTACAAGATAATAATATTTGCACACTTCACATCATTGGCGAGGTCGTACACGCGTCCGGTGGTGAGTCCGAGGACTTTGGGACGAAGAACCGCATTGGGAATGTTCTCCACGATCCTTGCGGTCTCGCCGTTGCTCAGTGCCACATCGGTGCCTACCGGGTAGAGAATGACGCTCTCCAAGAAGCAGCGCATCACGGTAATGTCCAGTTCTTCAGTCATGGACATGATCATTTCCACGGCATCTCTGGGGGAAAATGGCTTCTTATAGGGGCGTTCCGTCACCAACGCATCATAAATATCGGAGATGGAGATCAGACGGGCAAACAGGTCGATCTTATCTCCCGTGACTCCCATGGGATATCCCTTCCCGTTCATTTTCTCATGGTGTTGCAATACACCCAGCTTGATCTCCATGGACAGGTCTTCCTTCGGCTGAAGAATACGGTACCCGTATACCGAATGCTGTTTCATAATGGCGAATTCTTCGTCCGTAAGTTTTGCCGCCTTATTCAGGATCTCATTCGGCACCTTTGATTTGCCGATATCATGCAGAAGTCCCGCAATGCCGATCTCATAGACCTGTTTATCATCCAATCCGTATTTTCGTGCCACGATCATAGACATGGTAGCCACATCCACACTGTGCTTGAACGTATACTCGTCGCTGACTTTCAGGGCACCGATATCGACTGCCACTGCATCATTATCCTCAATGGCACGCAGCAGATCATCTGTTATGCTCCTGGACGCATTGGTGAAGTCCGGCGATTGCGTGTCCTGGTACAAATACTGCACACCCTGTGCCACACGGTTTCTTACGCTCTCAGAGATCTGTACTTTGGCAGGATCCTTGACCTTCACCTGATCATATTTTTTCTGTAAGGGTTCGGGCAATGACTGTGTCTTATCTGCCTCTGCCGGTTTGATATCTTCCGTACCTTCACAGGTATAGATGCCTGTGACTCCCATTTTCTTCAGCGCATCAATATGAAAGTCTTCCAGTGGGGTACGTCTGACGATCAGCACACGACCTGCGCGGTCTATGATTGCCTGATCGATCATCATTCCCGGCTGCACAATACGCAGCGGCACATATTTTCTCCTGATCATCAGTCCCTTCCCCTTTCCGAATGATTTTAGTTCATGCATTATTGTAGCATATCTTCATGAAATCTTAAAGATATCTGTCCAAAAGTTTAAAACTTCTTAAAAGACTTTTTATCAGACATTCCTTTATACTCTTCTATAGAAAAAGACGGTTATTTTGTCAAAAAAGGGACTCTTGGGAGGGATTTTTATGAATACAAATGCAGCACATCAGATACCGGTGCACCGACAGCGCCGCAGAATTTCCAGACAGGAGATGCTCCGCCGGAAGCGAGCCATCCGCAGAAGAAAACGCATTGCACGCTTCTTCCGCATTTCCGTTGCTGTTTTGCTGCTTCTCACCGCAGTATCTTTTTGGCAGGATTACGGTGGCGAGATTCTGCCCACCGTCAATCATCTGTACTACCAGCTGACTGCAAGATACGACCTGCCGGTATCCAAATATGATTTTGCCGCGCTGCAAGAAGAAAATGAAACCACCTTCGCCGAAAGTCTCTCGTCCGTCGATGCAGATGCTGAAAACATCACAGAAGCCCTGTCAGAGCTTGTGAAAAACAATGCAGAAGCTGCAGATTTCGTAGCTGACTACCCTAATCGGCAAAATTATCTGGGTCAGTCTATCGACCTCACTCACGATGTCATCATCGGACAGGTTCCTCTGTTCCTGCAATGGGACAAGCGTTGGGGCTATGTGTCCTTCGGCGACAGCATCATCGGTCTCTCCGGCTGTGGGCCTACCTGCCTGTCCATGGCCTATGTATACTTCACCCGGGATTTGAACGGCACCCCAAGAGAAATGGCTTCCTATTGCGAAAAAAACGGATATTATACAGAATCCGGTACCAGCTGGTCCCTGTGGACCGATGGTCTGTCGGCTTTGGGTCTGTCCGGCGAAGAATTATCCTTAAGTGAAAACAGTATGAAAAAAGCCCTGGATCAGGGCAAGCTTATCGTGTGCAGCATGCGACCGGGGGATTTCACCACCTCCGGCCACTATATCCTGCTCTTTGATTATGATGACACGGGCTTTTGTGTCAAGGATCCCAACCGGGTAAGCAACAGTTCCCACACCTGGGACTATGTCACGCTCTCCCCGCAGATCAAGAATCTGTGGGCCATCAGCCCCACTGGTTTCTGACAATATCCGCTAAGATCTTTGCCGTGCCGTCGATGCCGAACCGGCTGCTGTCGATCATGAGATCTTTGTGGTCGAAGACACTCTGCCAGCCGGGAATGTATGCCTTGTGGTAGCGGTTACGTGCTGCGTCAACATCACGCATCATCTTTTTCGCTGTCTGGGGATCCATTTGCAAATTCTCCACGCAGTTTTTCAGTCGCGCTTCCTCCGGTGCATAGACGAACACATTCAAATGATTCGGAATGTCTTCCAAAATATAATCTGCACAGCGGCCTACAATAATGCAGGAGCCTTTTGCCGCAAAATCACGGATGATATTTTTCTGAGTATAGAAGATCTCATCTTTCAGGCTGGACATTCCCATCCCGAGTGGATACTGCCTGCGGAAAAATGTGGACTTCATACTCTCTTCCTCGTCGCTGATGACGGATACCGGAAGTCCCATGCGCTTCGCTGTGGCTTCCACGATATCTCTGTCCAGGAATTCGATTCCCAGATTTTCTGATAATTCTTTGGCGATGGATCGTCCCATACTTCCAAATTGTCTTGAGATTGTGATCACATACTGTTCCATAGAAATCCTCTTTTCCTACATCTCTCTTTGACGGGTATAAATGACTGTTCTGCCTTTTACATACCCTGATTTGCTTACTTTTTCCTGTGTTTCCGGGTATAAGCGACGGTTTTACTCTTACATACCCAGATTTGCTTACTTTTTCCTGTTTTTCCGGGTATAGGCGACAGTTTTCTTCTTACATACCCAGATTCGCCTACTTTTTTCTATTTTCCCGGGTATAGGTGACGGTTTTCCTCTTACATACCCAGATTCGCCTACTTTTTCCTGTTTTTCTGGGTATAGGTAACTGTTTCCCGGCATCTAGCCGTCAAGGGCGGATGCGGAATAAAACGCTTCGACCTTAATCTGCCATGACCCGTACCGGTTTCTTCCGACGCTTCTGCATGGAACGCACCACGCAGGACAGTGTATAGTTGATAATGAAATAGATCAGTGCCGCCGTACCAAACAGTACAAATACATCCGATACATTCACATTACCGGTACCATTGTAACGGCTGGCCGCGGACAACAGCTGCTTCGTGCGTGCCATCAGCTCGATGGTCGCCACGTTTGCCAGATACGATGAATCCTTAATGGTAGTGATTACCTGGCTTAACAGGGTGGGAATCACATTCCGGTATGCCTGAGGCAATATAATATAGATCATGACCTGCACTACATTGAAGCCCTGCGCATGACCGGCTTCAAACTGTCCGTGAGCGATGGAATTCAGTCCTCCACGGATGATCTCCGCAATAACGGAAGAAGTAAACAGAATCAAGGCTACTGCTGCCTTGAACAGCAGCTTCGTCTCTACCGTGGTCAGTCCGAACAGCTTCCGGTTAAACAATTCCGGACAGGGACAGAACACCAGGCAGATAAAGATCCATAACAATAATGGGGTATTTCGAAATACTTCTATGTATACTG
>ENA-OZSM01000023-OZSM01000023.1-human-gut-metagenome-genome-assembly--contig:-NODE-23-length-32903-cov-7.135077_pt1 | contig 32903 bp, 29 predicted proteins | sample MGYA00244119_ERZ653960 | MGnify/ENA primary metagenome ERZ653960 (study PRJEB26926, sample SAMN06164797) | human gut metagenome | biome: ENVO:00009003; feature: ENVO:2100002; material: ENVO:00002003...
GAGATTAGCGAGTGTCTCGTGGGCTCGGAGATGTGTATAAGAGACAGGTCTATGAGGCACAGGATGCTTCCGGAGCACAGTTGGGTTATGTGATCCAGACGACGACTTCCGAAGGATACGGCGGTAATATCGTGTTGTACGTAGGTATCCGTCTGGATGGAACAGTAAATGACATTTCCATCTTAAGCATCTCCGAGACTCCGGGACTTGGTATGAAAGCCGGCGATGTGCTGGTACCGCAGTTCCACAATAAGAATGTGAAGAGCTTTACTTATACGAAGACCGGCGCTGCCTCCGACAGTGAGATCGATGCCATCAGCGGGGCGACCATTACGACTAAGGCAGTGACCAATGCCGTCAACGGAAGCCTTCTGGCATTTAATGATTATGTACAGGGAGGTGCAGGCAATGAATAAAGCGGGAGAAAGACTTTATAACGGTATTATAAAAGAGAACCCTACCTTTGTACTGATGCTTGGAATGTGTCCCACACTGGCGGTTACCACATCTGCCATGAACGGACTGGGAATGGGACTGACGACAGCGGTGGTACTTACCATGAGTAATCTGATCATTTCCCTGCTCAGAAAAGTGATCCCCAGCAGAGTAAGAATTCCTGCATTTATCGTGATCATTGCATCCTTTGTAACTGCTGTACAGCTGCTGTTACAGGCATATCTGCCGTCACTGAACGATGCCCTGGGCGTGTACATTCCACTGATCGTGGTAAACTGTATTATTTTAGGAAGAGCGGAGAGTTATGCATATTCTAATCCTCCCATTCCGTCATTGTTTGACGGACTTGGCATGGGCCTTGGATTTTCCCTGGCACTGACCTGCATCGGTGCAGTGAGAGAGATCCTGGCGGCAGGATCCATCTTCGGATTTCAGATCATGCCGGATTCCTATGTGACGATAAACATTTTCGGGCTGGCACCCGGTGCGTTCTTCGTACTGGCGGTATTGACAGCTCTGCAGAATTATGTGAAGAACAAGAGAAAACTGGCAGGCAAAGATTACGAGAAGATCCAGTCCGGCTGTGGTCATGACTGTCTCCACTGCGGGGAGAGCGGCTGCTCGGAGCGGTTCTATGATACAACAGAGAATGCCGGACAGACAGCAGAAGCTGCAGTATCTAAGATGCAAAATGCAAAGGCTGCGGCAGATGCACTTGAAACGATAGACTTAGACAAGGAGGACAAATAAATGGATAGTGTAAAAGATATGCTTCTGTTACTGATCAGTTCCTCCATTGTCAGCAATATCGTCTTAAGCCAGTTCATGGGACTTTGTCCTTTCCTCGGGGTATCCCGTAAGATCAAGACGGCAGGCGGTATGGGCACGGCGGTTATTTTCGTCATTACCCTTGCGAGTGCGGTGGCTGGTGTGATCTATAAGTTCATTTTACAGCCGTTACACATTGAGTACTTAGAGACCATTGTATTCATTCTTGTCATTGCGGCGCTGGTACAGTTCGTGGAAATGTTCCTGAAAAAGGCAATGCCTTCTCTGTATCAGGCACTGGGCGTATATCTTCCTCTGATCACCACCAACTGTGCGGTCTTAGGTGTTGCCATTACCAATGTACAGAAGGAATACGGTATTTTAACCGGTATTGTGAACGGTTTCGCCACGGCACTTGGTTTTACCATTGCCATCGTGATCTTAGCGGGACTGCGTGAGAAGATGGAATACAATGAAGTTCCGGAATCCTTCAAGGGAATGCCTATGGTTCTGCTGACAGCAGGACTGATGGCAATTGCTTTCTGCGGATTCTCCGGTCTGATTTAGGAAGGGAGTAACTTAAAGATGAGTATAACAGGAATTCTGATTGCTGCGGCATGTGTCGGAATCGTCGGCATCTTTGTGGGACTGTTCCTCGGCGTGGCCGGTATTAAATTCAAAGTAGAAGTAGATGAGAAGGAGGAGGCGGTGCTTGCCGCCCTTCCCGGTAATAACTGCGGTGGCTGTGGATTTGCCGGATGTTCCGGACTGGCAGCTGCCATTGCAAAAGGAGAGGCTGCGGTCAATACCTGTCCGGTAGGAGGAGAAGAAGTCGGCAAAAAAATTGCTGCGATCATGGGAGTGGAGGCTGGAGCTTCCGAACGTAAGGTGGCGTATGTTCACTGCCAGGGAGACTGCGATCGGACGAAGACGGATTATGATTATTACGGCATCAAGGACTGCCGTATGATGAGCTTTGTCCCCGGTGGTGGCCCGAAGTCCTGCAACAGTGGCTGCCTGGGATATGGAACCTGTGTGCAGGTATGTCCGTTTGATGCCATTCATGTAGAGAACGGTGTGGCGGTAGTAGATAAGGAAAAATGTAAAGCCTGCGGAAAATGCGTGGAAGTATGTCCCAAGCATCTGATCAGTTTAAGACCATATTCCAATACCGTGCAGGTGGCATGTAGTTCCACAGACAAAGGTCCCGTTACCATGAAAGCCTGTACAACAGGCTGTGTGGGCTGCGGTATCTGTGTGAAGAACTGTCAGCATGATGCTGTGAAAGTAGAGAACTTCCATGCGGTCATTGACCCGGAGAAATGCGTAGGTTGTGGTGCCTGCATGGAGAAGTGTCCGAAGAAATGTATCGTAAAGGCATAGCATCAAAGTCGGGGACTTTTACCCCCGACATCATAATAAAAAGTACAAGAGGAGAAAAGGTATGCGTCTTCCGGACGATTATGAAGATCACGGAGGCGGGCTGACACCTACGGTGATCAGTGCCATTGTAGCTGTCACGATCTTCGTGGCGGTGATTCTTGCTGTGGTACTGATCATAAACAGGAGACCCACATCCCACCAACAGAATACTTCGGCTGCACAGACAGAGAATACTTCTCTGACGGGAAGTGATCAGACAGATAAATACCCGGATACGCAGGACCTGATCACCGGAAGCACGTTATCTCCCTCGGATCTGGACTTCTGGGACAAGTTCCCGGAAGCGACGGCTACACCCATGCCTTCTGCAGATCCTTCCGCACAGGATGGGAAAAAGGAGACGGTGGAAGCAGATTCTTCCACGGATGGGAAACACACCCTGGTGACCAACCGGGACGGCAAGGAAGAATGGGTGCTGATCAGTCCGTATCTTCCGAAGCATGAATATGATTTTACCAAACTGGTGTGCCAGTCGGATCTGATGAAATACTATCAGGACGGAAAATTAACTTCCTATGTAGGAGTGGATATTTCCAAATATCAGGATTATGTAGATTTTCTGAAACTGAAAAAAGCCGGTGTGGATTTTGTGATGCTCCGGGTAGGTGCCAGAGGTTACGGCAGCGGACAGATCGTGCTGGATGATTATTTTACGGATAACATCAAGAGAGCCACCGATGCAGGACTTCGGATCGGCGTATATTTTACTTCCCAGGCAATCACAGAGGAAGAAGCGATAGAGGAAGCGAACGTGGTCCTGGAGAATATCAAAGACTACAAGGTTACTTATCCTGTGGCGTTTGATATGAGCTTTGTGGAGAATGACACGGCGAGAATCGAGAGCGTAAACAGGGCGGATAAGACGAAGATTACGAAGGCTTTTCTGGACACGATAGCTGCAGCGGGATATAAGCCACTGCTCTATGGAGACAAGGAATGGCTGATAAAGGAAATCGACCTGTCCAAGCTGTCGGCATACGATGTATGGCTGTCGCAGTTTACAGATATCCCGGATTATCCGTACCGTTTTACCATGTGGCAGTATGCAGGCGATGTGGCAATTGACGGTATCGCGGGCTATGCCAATATGAATATCAGCTTTATTGATTATTCGGAGAAATAGTCGGATAATTCAGAATCCCCGGCGCTATGGTGAGGGCAGAATAAATCTCGGCATAGCGGCTGGGAGCGATTTCCTCCACGTAATTGTATGAAAAATTATTTGTGACACCTTTGCTTCGCAGAATGTCGATGGCTTTATTATAGGCGATAGCGGCTTCTGTCTCGTTAGCATAGCGTCCCACCAGATAATTACCGCGAATATGAATGCGGACAGTATAAATGTACTGTCCGTTTTTTGCTGCGGTTTTGCGGACACCTTGATAGATATTATGGATCTCTAAATTTTCCCTCCTAAAATCTGTCGGATCACCGTTGCGGAAACAGTAGTCTGTGCCGGGAACGGCATAACTTTTGATCCCGTAGCGGGAGGTCAGAGTGACCTGCATTCCATAATCCGCCACAAAGTAATGATTACCCCGGCGCATGATCTTGTGGGAGGAATAATAGAACAGATCCTCCAGATCGAACTTTAATACATGATGGGGAGACAGATAATAGTAAAACAGTTGTTGTCCCATATAGATGGGATTCCCAAGGTAGATCCCGTTGTCCCGGAAATTAAGAAGGCAGACCCACTTCTCAAAAGGAAGAGGGGAGCTAGGCTCGTAGGATTTAAGAGAGGTAGAAAGGTCTGAAAGCAGACGAAGTCCTTCTTCGTAAGCCCTATGGGCATCCTCTGCCACAGGGTAGCTGCCGAGACTGATATGTTTCCCATGCCGGGTCAAAGAGGCACGATAATAGACCGTCCCGTCTTTTTTGACGGCACGGAACACTCCTTTATATACTTGCTCTTTTTCACTGTTTTTTACACTCATATTCTTATACTAACATTTTTCCCGGAAGAACAACAGATATATTTTTCGGACGAGCTGCATAGAATGAAGTTAGAGTCCAAATAAGAAAATGAGAAAGGGTCAGTTTTCAGCGATGTATAAAAAAGCTTTGAGCGGGCTACTGACGATAAATCTGCTGTTTTTGCTGGGAGTCTTAAGCCTGTGCAGAATGGAGGACATCAAACAGAAAATGCAGCAGACGGTCCGTCAGACACAGGCAGAGGAGAGACTGTTGGCAGACAGAGAGAGCATGGTTATGGGGATCGCTTCCAGAACCTCCTCCGGACAGAGAGTAGTGGATTGCAATGAATTGCAGAGAAACAGCAAATATCAGCTGACAGAAAAGGAGCTGGAGGTATTGCTTCGGATTGTAGAGGCGGAAGCGGGATGTGAGGATGAGGAGGGGAAGCTTTTGGTGGCAAATGTGATATTGAACCGATTAAATTCTCCAAAATTCCCGGATAGCATTACGGAAATCGTGTTCCAGCGGGAGAATGGAGTAGCACAATTCTCTCCGGTCTATGACGGGAGCTATGCCTGTGCAGAAGTCAGTGAAGAGACGGTAAAAGCAGTGGGACGGGCTTTGAAAGGCGAAGACATATCTGACGGAGCAATGTATTTTGCAGCCAGAAAATACGCGGAGGATGACAGAATGCGGTGGTTTGATGAAAAACTTACGTTATTGTTCCGTTACGGAGGGCACGAGTTTTTTAAAGAGTAATACAATGCAGGGATACTTTATCAATTCACCTTGCAACAGTACCTAAAATATGCTATACTTTTACGAAATTACAGGTGGATTATCATCCATAGATACATATAGATACGGAGGAGAGGAAATGGAAGTAATTTATCGCAGTACGCGCAGCAACAGCGCACCGGTAACCGCATCACAGGCGATCCTGAAGGGATTATCCGATGACGGAGGATTGTTTGTACCGGATCATATTCCTACATTGGACAAGAGCCTTAAGGAGCTTGCGGGGATGACCTATCAGCAGGTTGCATATGAGGTTATGAAATTATTCCTGACGGATTTCACGGAAGAAGAATTGAAGAACTGCATTAACAGTGCTTACGATTCCAAGTTTGATACAGAAAAAATTGCTCCGCTTGTGAAGGCAGACGATGCATATTATCTGGAATTGTTCCATGGATCCACCATTGCTTTTAAGGATATGGCACTTTCCATTTTACCTCATCTGATGATCACTTCTGCCCGCAAGAACAATATTAAGAACGAGATCGTGATCCTGACCGCTACCTCCGGCGATACCGGTAAGGCAGCCCTGGCAGGCTTTGCAGATGTAAAAGGCACTCGTATCATTGTATTTTACCCGAAGAACGGTGTCAGCCCGATCCAGGAGAAGCAGATGGTGACCCAGAAGGGTGCCAATACCTTCGTAGTAGGCATTCACGGCAATTTTGACGATGCCCAGACCGGCGTGAAGAAGATCTTCTCCGATAAGGAGCTGGCAAAAGAGATGGATGAGAAGGGCTTCCAGTTCTCCTCGGCCAACTCTATCAACATCGGACGTCTGGTACCTCAGATCTGCTATTATGTATATGCTTATGCTCAGTTATGTAAAGACGGCAAGATCGCAGAGGGTGAGAAGATCAATGTTGTAGTTCCCACCGGTAACTTCGGTAACATTCTGGCAGCATTTTATGCGAAGAATATGGGGCTTCCCATTGATAAACTGATCTGTGCTTCCAATGATAATAAGGTACTGTATGATTTCTTCCGTACCGGAACCTATGACCGCAACAGAGAGTTCGTACTGACGACATCTCCCTCCATGGATATTCTGATCTCCAGCAACTTAGAGCGTCTGATTTACCGTATCGCAGGCAATGATGCGGATAAAAACCGGGAGCTGATGAGTGCGCTGACCGGCAACGGCAAATACGAGATCACCGAAGAAATGAAGGCACAGCTGGCTGACTTCTATGGTAACTTCGCAAGTGAGGCAGAGACAGCAGCAGAAATCCGCCGTCTGTATGAGAAATGCGGCTATGTGATCGATACCCATACCGCAGTAGCTTCCGCAGTATACGGAAAATATGTGGCAGAGACCGGGGATCATAAGACCACCGTCATTGCTTCTACTGCAAGCCCCTTCAAATTCACCAGAAGCGTCATGGATGCGATTGATACCAAATATGATGTAATGGGTGATTTTGAACTGGTGGATGAATTATCCAAAATTGCTAAGGTGAAGGTACCCGGAGCTATCGAAGAGATCCGTACCGCACCTATACTTCATGATACGCAGTGTGATGTGGATAAAATGAAGGATACCGTAAAAAGTTTTCTTGGTATTTAATGTGGAATAAGATCATGATCAGAGAATCCCTCTTTGCGTGAGGGATTCTCTTTTTGTGGAAGAGTTAATTGCCACAGGATTCACAGCGGTCAAAACCGGGGTTAAAGGCATAGAAGTTCTTTGAATTCAGGTGGTCCTGTGTGATACGGAGGGCTTCTCCGAAGCGCTGGTAATGGACGACTTCGCGGGCCCGCAGGAATTTGATGGGTTCGCAGATATCCGGATCCTTGATCAGACGTAAGATGTTGTCATAGGTGGAGCGGGCTTTCTGTTCCGCAGCCATATCCTCGTGCAGATCGGTGATGATATCTCCCTTTACCTGGAACTCACAGGCATTAAAGGGAACACCGCCTGCTGCCTGGGGCCAGACACCGATGGTATGATCCACGTAATAGTTGGCGAATCCGCTCTTCTCAATCTCTTCCATGGAGAGGTTACGGGTCAGCTGGTGGACGATGGTGGCTACCATTTCAAGATGCCCCAGTTCTTCAGTCCCTATATCAGTCAGCAGTCCGGCAACTTCCTTATAAGGCATGGAATAACGTTGGGACAGGTAACGCATGCTGGCGCCCATTTCACCGTCCGGTCCGCCGTACTGGGAGATGATGACCTGCGCCAGCTTCGCGTTGGGCTCTTTGATATTTACCGGAAATTGCAGTCTTTTTTCATAGTTCCACATCAGTTACAGCCTCCTTCCCAGGGGAGAGGGGCACTGCCCCAGCGCCAGTCCCTGTTACTTTCGGCGAGATCCTTGCGCAGTGGGTAATGATCTCTTGCAAATTCCCGCTCCATCTGTGTTTTGATCCGTGCGTAGTGATTGAAGTATTCCATGGCTTTTTGGTCCGAAGGGTGGGTGTCCAGATACAGCATCAGATCTGTCAGGACGAAATCAGCGATGCCGATATCATACAGTTTTTTTTCTTCGCTGTTCATTTGACGCATCTCCTTCCTGTAAAGGGTTTGTCAAGCTCGGGGAAAATAGTACCGGCCCTGTATCCTTTTTCCAGATTTTCATACATTTGGGTAAAATGCTGCCAGGGGACATAAGCCATGGCGAGAGGATATTTTTCAAACGGTTCCTCGAAAGAATAATCTTTCATAGCGATCAACTGTCCTTTCCGTAAAAACATTTATTATATGGTATGAACTAAGGAGAAAAGAGTGCATAGCTTTGGATGATACAAAATGGATACAATCAGGAGTTAAAGTAATATGAGAATTTATAGAATGAGGGGCAGAAGAAATGTTCAGGATATTAATTGCAGAAGATGAAGAGCCGATCGCTAATCTGATCCGGATGAATCTGACAAAGGCAGGGTATCTGTGTACCTGGGCGCCGGATGGAAAAAGCGCGGCAGATCTTATGGAACGGGAGAAATTTGATCTCGCACTGTTAGATATTATGCTGCCGGGGATCAACGGGTATGAGCTGATGGATTATGCGAAAGCCTGTGAACTGCCGGTGATCTTCCTGACGGCGCTGGGATCTACGGAACATAAGGTGAAAGGACTCCGAATGGGGGCGGATGATTATCTGCCCAAGCCGTTTGAGATCGTAGAGCTGCTTGCCAGAGTGGAGGCGGTGCTGCGCAGATATCATAAGACAGAGACGGTCATCCAGGCGTGCAATGTCACCATAGACACGGCGTCCCACAGAGTGACTCTGGACGGGGAGGAAATCTATCTGACACCGAAGGAATTCGATCTGCTGTTATTATTCGCCAGGAATAAAAACAGGGCATTGTACCGGGAAACCATATACGAGACTGTATGGGGTGGCGAATATATGGGACAGAGCCGGACTGTGGATCTGCATGTGCAGCGGCTGAAGAAAAAGTTACACTGGGAAAATATTATTATAGCGGTATATAAAGTGGGGTATCGTTTGAATGAAGTTCACGCATAAATTATTTTTTTCCATCACAGCACTCCTTACGGCAGCCTTTATGCTGTTTGGAAGCTTTATGCTGTTTTCTTATTTTAACCGTATGTTAGAACGGGAGACGGAGCAGGGAAAACGTGAGAACCTTCTCTTTCAGACCATTTATGATATGGTGTATCAGAACATGGAAAAATACGGAGCGGAATTTGCAGGGATACAGGCAGGAAATTCTGCAACAGAACGGATGACGGATCAGAACGGTACGGAATGTATGATCCTTGAAACGGATGGCACGATCACTCTGGAGGGCAGCCTGAAGCTGCCGCAGGATGAGATCAGGAGCCTTGCGGAAGAAATGATCCGGACTATGGATCCCGGTGCAGATCAGGTCTACGGTGTCCGCAAGGTAGGAACGTGTTATTACCTGCTCAGCATTATCACAGATCAGGCGACGGATTCGGCAGATACGGTATATCTTGGAATTCTGAAGGATCTGAGCAGCATTTATGAAGAACGGAGCAATATGATGCGGCAATATGGTATTGCTCTGGCAGGCCTTATGGTGATCGGTGGCCTGGCAGCTTTTTTGCTGTCCAGATATCTGACCCGGCCCATAGAGCAGTTAAACCGCACGGCGGGGAGGATTGCCGAGGGAGATCTGGAGAAGAGAGCTGTCTATCAGTGTGCAGATGAGATTGGAGAACTGTCCCGGAGCTTTAACCGGATGACGGACAGACTGGTAAGCCAGATGGCGGAAAAAGAGCTGGAAGCAAAACAAAAGGAGGATTTTACGGCAGCGTTTGCCCATGAACTCAAGACACCGTTAACTTCCATCATCGGATATGCGGATATGCTGAACTCCTATGAACTGACAGAGCAGGAGCGGGGCGAAGCCACCTACTATATTTTCAGTCAGGGAAAACGTCTGGAAAGCCTGTCTCACAAATTGCTGGAGCTGGTGGGAATGGACAGACAGGAATTAGAATTCAAGAAGATTCAGACGAAAGAACTGGAGGAAAATATCCGGGATACGATGCGGATCCCCTTTGAACGCAAAGGGATCCGGGGAAAGATCAATCTGGAAAAAGGGGCGATTTTGGGTGACAGGGATCTACTTTTGTCGCTGTTATATAATCTGCTGGATAATGCTGTAAAGGCTGTGGAAGAAGGCGGATTTATCCTGATGAAGGGAAGTAAGCTCACACAGGGCTATGAGATCAAGGTTGTAGACAACGGCAGGGGGATCCCACAGGAAGAGATCGCGAGGATCACGGAGGCTTTTTATATGGTGGATAAGTCCAGATCCCGCAAGGAGGGCGGAGCCGGCATCGGAATGGCCCTCTGTCAGAAGATCATCACCCTGCACCAGGGGGAACTGAAGATTGACAGCAAGCTTGGAGAAGGCACGGTAATGCGGTTATATTTTCCCGGGAAAATGCAGGTGGTAAAAAATAAAAGCAACAGGGGAGCAAAAGGCGGAATATGAAAAAAAAGGAGAATAAGAACCGGAGGAATTTCCTGCTATGTATGGGCGGACTGCTTGTGCTGATCGTCTTTGCATTCGCAGGACCGGAAGGGTTGTTACGATTGCAGGATAAAAGCAGGCTGACCCGGTCAGTCAGCATATCGAATACAGGAACGGATTATACCGTCTGGAAGGAAGAGTATGAGACCGACACCGTGCGCAGGCTTCAAAATCTGGCAGATGGTATCGCTTTGGGAAAACAGTACTATATCTCTGAACAGGATTATGAAGCTGCAACGGATGGTGAAATATATAGTCTGATCGATGAATATATTTTAAATACGGAATGGAATTACACTTTTCAGGATATGGGAGTGATCCCGGAGGATTATTTTTTCAAAAATATGGATACAGATAACATTTCCATCAAACGATATATTTTGTACGATGAAAAGCTGTCGGATGGAGTTGTGATCATGGCCTATGACATCTGTATGCGCATGAAGGAAGAGGAGGTTACGGGAGTCAGTACAGAGTGTGTCGTGGATTCTGAGACCGGAACACTCTATGCCATGAAGGTCATGCTGGAAGATGAGACAGAACCGGTCACATGGGATGATATCGGTGCGGATGCCCCTTATTATTTTATCACCGATTATATGCAGTCCTATCTGCATGATTATTATTCCGGAACCTATATTGAAATCGAAGGAGAGATGCCTTATGATACCAATGCACAGATCATGTGGGATAAAGAAGCTGAAATAGAGGCTGAAACAGAAGCTGAAATAGAAGCGAAGGCACGGACGACCATGGAAAACGACAACGACGAGTATACGTGTGATCTTGCATACGGAGAGCATAAGCTGCATCTGACCGCAACACTGCTCAATGCTTCCGAAGGACAACTGGAGAAAGGCATCGGATATCTGTTCGGGATTCGGGAGATCGCAGAAAAGATCCCGGGTTTTCTGCCGGATAACAAGTAAATACATTCCTGAAAATACAGGAATCCGGAAAAGCAGCCGGACAGTGATATCAACGTATAAAATAGAAAAATAAAGAATATATTTTAGAAAAATAAGTCAGGGAGACAGACTTTTTATGATCACAGAGGTAAAAGGCTTTTTACAGCAGGCAGACCGGATCGTATGGGGACCCTGGCTTATTTTTTTATTATTGGGCTGTGGCTGTTATCTGATGATAAGTCTGCGCTTTTTTCCCTTGAGAAACCTGTTGGCGGCACTTGGGCTGGTGTTCCATTCTAAGAGCCGGAAAGGTACAGATGGGGAAGGGGTTTCTTCTTTTTCAGCTCTGACTACAGAACTGGCAGCAACAATAGGCACGGGAAATATCGTAGGCGTGGCTACTGCCATGGTACTGGGAGGACCGGGAGCATTGTTCTGGATGCTTTTGTCCGGGATCATCGGACTGTCGACCAAACTGGTGGAAAGTACGCTGTGTGTCAGATATCGTGTAAGAGATCACAAAGGAAAACCAGTGGGTGGTCCCATGTATGTTCTGCAAAATGCATTTCCGTATAGACGCATGGGGCGGATCCTTGCGGTACTGTTTGCAATATTCGCAGTACTTGCCTCCTTTGGCATGGGGAATATGACGCAGGGGAATTCTATTGCGGAGGCACTGGCAGTGACTTTTGGAGTCGAACAGACAGTGACAGGACTGGTGCTTGGTATCCTTACGATTCTGGTAATCCTTGGAGGAATCGATAAAATAGCAAGGGTCACGGAATATCTGGTGCCCTGTATGGCAGTATTTTATCTGTTCGGAACAGGCATGGTGATCTTCACCCATTTACATAATCTACCGGCAGGAATTTGGCAGATTTTATGGGGGGCTTTCTGCCCGGAGGCTATGGCAGGAGGAACCATTGGATTCTTATGTTCCGGCAGGCAGGCTATGCGCTATGGTGTCTCCCGTGGTGTATTTTCCAACGAAGCGGGACTCGGAGCAGCCGGTATCAGTGCGGCTTGTGCAGATACACCGGATGCGGTACGTCAGGGGTATATCAGCATGACGGGAGTTTTTATCGATACCATTGTGATCTGTTCTCTGACGGGGCTTGCCATAGCATCCAGCGGTATGTTGGGACAGAGGGATGCGCAGGGGGAGCTTTTGAACGGAACAGCGCTTATGATCGCTGTATTTTCTGCCACCTTTGGCAGGGCGGGGGAATGGATGCTTACGATCTCCATCGCATTGTTTGCGTTTGCTACAATTATTGCATGGGAATATCAGGGAGAGAAAGCTTTTGAATACCTGGCGGGAAATAGTCGCCGGACAGGGTGGTACCGTCTGTGCTATGGAATGCTTGCTTTTTTGGGGGCGGTCTGTTCGCTGGAAGCGGTATGGGATTTTTCGGATATCTGTAACGGCCTGATGGCGGTACCGAATCTTCTGGCGGTAGTGATGTTGTCGAAGGGAATCTGTCGGGAAATAAGATCATATAAGCTCTGAACGATCACGCCGGAAATCACCCCAGAAATTACTCCTGAAATGAAATTAAATATTGAAGCGGTGCGGTCACCATGATATGATAAATGAGATGTGGCTATACGGATTTGAGAGAAGTACAAGCCCGGATAAGTTGTATTTGTGTAGAAACGTTAGGAGTGAGATTATGACTAAGACGATTGAAAACTTTTTACGATATGTGAAGATCGATACCCAGTCCAGTGAAGAGAGCACCACGACCCCCAGCACCATGAAGCAGCATGACCTGGCAGGTCTGCTTGTCAGTGAACTGGAGACTATGGGTGCCACAGAGATCACTTATGATCGGGAGCACTGCTATGTCTATGCCACCGTTCCTGCATCCGCAGGCTGCGAGAATGCACCGGTGCTTGGATTTATTGCCCATATGGATACTTCTCCCGCAGTGACGGATACCAATGTGAAGCCCCGGATCGTGGAGAATTATGACGGAAAAGATATCGTACTGAATGCAGCAGAGAACATCATTATGAAGACAGCGGATTTCCCGGAGCTGTTAAATTATGTGGGGAAAGATTTGATCGTGACAGACGGAACGACTCTGCTTGGCGCAGATGACAAGGCAGGAGTTGCCGAGATCATGACTATGGCGGAAGATTTGTTAAAACATCCGGAGAAAAAGCATGGCAAGATCCGCATTGGTTTTACCCCGGATGAGGAAGTCGGTGCCGGAGCGGATCATTTTGATGTGAAGCTGTTCGGAGCGGATTATGCGTATACCGTAGACGGTGGCGCATTGGGCGAATTGGAATATGAGAACTTCAATGCTGCCGGAGCGAAGCTTCATGTCTATGGCAGAAGTGTACATCCCGGTTCCGCCAAGGGCAAAATGAAAAACGCCATCCTGATCGCACAGGAGTTCCAGAAGCTGCTGCCGGTGGAGCAGAATCCAATGTATACCGAAGGCTATGAGGGCTTCTTCCATCTGGATGCCATAAGCGGCAATGTGGAGGAGGTTACTGCCGACTATATTATCCGTGATCATAACAGACAGCTGTTTGAACAGAAAAAAGAGCTGTTTTTGTCCTGTGCGGATTTCCTGAACCGGAAGTATGGGGAAGGCACCGCCATAGTGGATATGAAAGATTCTTATTATAATATGCGGGAGATCATGGAGCAGCACATGCACCTGATCGACAATGCGAAAGCAGCCATGGAAGAGCTGGGAATCGAACCCAGGGTATCTCCCATCCGCGGCGGTACCGACGGCGCCAGACTGTCCTTCATGGGGCTGCCCTGCCCGAACCTGTGCACCGGCGGAGAAAATTATCACGGCAGATATGAGTATGCCTGTGTACAGTCCATGGAAAAGACGACCGGACTTTTGATCGCCATTGCGGCAAAATACGCAGACAGATAATAGATACCGATGTTTAGAAAGGCAATATTTTTTATATGACAAATGTAACACAAATGAACGAAACCGACAGACAGTATTATTTTATGGAGAAAGCCTCCGGTTATGTGGCAAAGCTTGGAGAAGAACTGGGCAGAAAGCCTACCTGCTGTGTGACTACCTTCGGGTGTCAAATGAACGCCAGGGACTCGGAAAAACTGGTGGGAATTCTGGAAAAAGTCGGCTATGAGATCATTGAGGATGAGAATGCGGACTTTGTGATCTATAATACCTGTACGGTGAGAGATAACGCTAATCAGCGTGTCTACGGAAGACTGGGAGTATTAAACGGCTACAAGAGGAAAAATCCTCACATGAAGATCGCATTGTGCGGTTGTATGATGCAGGAGCCTTCCGTGATCGAGAAGATCAAAAACAGTTACCGCTTCGTGGATCTGATCTTCGGAACTCATAATATTTTCAAATTCGCAGAGCTGTTATGCTCCCTGTTTGAAAATGAGGGAATGGTCATTGATATCTGGAAGGATACGGACAAGATCGTGGAAGATCTGCCGGTGGAGAGAAAGTATTCTTTCAAGTCAGGTATCAATATTATGTTCGGCTGCAATAATTTCTGCAGCTACTGTATTGTACCTTATGTCCGTGGCAGGGAGCGCAGCCGTAATCCGAAGGATATCATCCGTGAGATCGAGGGACTGGTGGCGGACGGCGTTGTGGAGATCATGCTGCTGGGACAGAATGTAAATTCCTACGGTAAAAATCTGGAAGAGCCCATTACCTTTGCGCAGCTTTTACAGGAAGTAGAAAGAATCGAGGGATTGGAGCGGATCCGTTTCATGACCTCCCACCCCAAGGATCTGTCGGATGAGCTGATCGAGGTGATGAAGCATTCAAAGAAGATCTGCAGACACCTCCATCTTCCTTTGCAGTCCGGTTCCACGAAGATATTAAAAGCAATGAACCGTCGTTATACTAAGGAACAGTATCTGCAGCTGGCGGAGAAGATCCGTAAGGAGATTCCGGATATGGCGATCACTACGGATATTATCGTAGGATTCCCCGGAGAGACGAAGGAAGACGTAGACGAGACCATCGATGTGATCCGTCGCGTAAAATACGACAATGCCTTTACCTTTATCTATTCCAAACGAACCGGAACACCGGCTGCAACCATGGAGCAGGTGCCGGAGGAACTGGTAAAGGAGCAGTTTGACCGGGTGCTTAAGACCGTGCAGGAGACTGCCAGGGAACAGGTATCCAGGTATCAGGGACAGATCTGCGATGTGCTGGTAGAAGAGATCAATGAAAATGACAGTTCCTTAGTGACCGGAAGAATGTCAAATAATACGCTGGTACATTTTCCGGGAGATGCATCACTGGTGGGAAAGCTTGTGAATGTTTCACTGGATGAATGCCATGGATTTTACTATATGGGGCATATGGTTCGTTCATGACTCTGATGATCCTAAGGTCTTTCACCCACCTATGAGCAAGCTCATGTGGGCTTAGACCTTTTGATCCTGGCATCATAGATATGACAGACGAATAAATTGTAAAAGGAAATCAAAATGGAAGAACAAGAGAAGGTAAAAAGAATAGAACTGGAACAGGACATGTCCTGGAAAATGTATCAGATTCTGACGATAACGGCGTGCACCGCAAATCTGATCGGAACAATCTGCAATTTCTGTATTCACGGTACGAAACTGCCGACCATACTCTGCGGGATATGCCTGCTGATGATCGTGATCATCGGCATTGCCGGATGGACTACGAAAAAGGTGCAAATACCGGCGGTCTTGATCATATTACTACTTGTATGGTTTGAATTTCCTTATTTGTATTATTGCTACGGGGATGCCTCTATCGTATATCTGGTCCTGGGGGTCGTTGGACTGGCGATATTTTTTCCGAGAAATGTGGTGATCGTTTCATTTACGGTGACACTGCTGGAATATCTGGTGATCATGATGAGCAGCTTTGAACGGCCTTCCGTATGGAGAAATATGGATGAAGCGGGTAAAATCGGAACTACGCTTGGCTCCTTTGTTATTGTGGGAGTGTCTGTATTTGCCATGATATTTGAATTGCTCAGAAGTTACGAGGAACAACGAAAGCAATTGCTGAGTCTGAGTGAGGATCTGAACTTTGCAGCGAACCATGATCCTCTGACCAGGCTGTATAATCGTCGCTATCTTGTAAATCAGGTGAATGAATGGATGTGCAAGCCGGGCAAGAACTTCTGGATCGTATTGATGGATGTAGATGATTTCAAGGCAGTCAATGATACCTATGGGCATGGATACGGTGATGATGTACTGCGGGAAGCCGGAAGACTGATGCTGGAAGAAATGCAGGGAAAAGGAATCGCGGCCCGGTTCGGCGGCGAGGAGTTTATGCTGGTGTTTGAACAGGATGATCGGGAACAAGTGTTACATTCATTCCGGAATATCCAGGAAGGCTTAAGGAGATATTCCCAGAATACCAGACAGACAGATATTACCATCAGCGGTGGAATGGAGCGTTATGAGGCTGATAAACAGCTGGATCTATTGTTTACTTCTGTGGACCGGAAATTATATACTGCCAAAAATAACGGTAAAAACCGTATTGTAGAATAGGTTTAAAATAGCTTTAAAATAATAAAAAAGTCTTGCAAAGCTTAAAAAATAGAGCTATGATAAGACCCGTGTGATTTTATAAAAATTTTATAATTTCACACGGTTTTTTTTTACTGAGGAGATTATATTGAGGAGAATGTTATGGAAAAATTGAAACCGAAGCTTTTCTCTGTGATGAAAAGCTACACGAAAGAACAGTTTGTAAAAGATGTGATCGCAGGTATCATTGTAGCAATCATTGCCCTGCCCTTATCCATTGCACTTGCACTGGCTTCCGGAGTAACGCCTGAAAAAGGTATTTACACCGCCATTACGGCAGGCTTTGTGATCTCTTTCTTAGGTGGCAGCCGTGTACAGATCGCAGGCCCTACTGCGGCATTTGCCACTATTGTTGCAGGAATTGTAGCGAAGAACGGGATGGACGGTCTGATCATAGCGACATTGTTAGCGGGTGTGATCCTGATCCTGATGGGTTTCTTACGACTTGGCAATCTGATCAAGTTTATACCCTATACGATCACCACCGGTTTTACTTCCGGTATTGCTGTGACGATCTTTATCGGACAGATCAAGGACTTCCTGGGACTGACCATTGTCAGCGAAGAGCCGCTGATCGAGACCATGGATAAACTGAAAGCAGTATTTCAGTTCATCTCCACCACAAATGTGCAGGCGCTGCTTGTAGGTGTGATCAGTCTCCTGATCCTGATCCTGTGGCAGTATCTGCCGGGATTTTGCAAGAAGATTCCCCCTTCTCTGATCGCGGTACTGGTGGGAAGTGCCATGGTAGCACTGCTTAACATGAATGTTAATACAATTGGAGATCTGTATGAGATTTCCAATAAGCTTCCGTCAATTTCTCTGCCCGCTTTCAGCCTGAAAACAGTACAGAACGTCCTGCCGGATGCTTTTACCATCGCGATTCTGGCGGCCATTGAGTCATTGCTTTCCTGCGTGGTAGCGGACAGCATGGTGAACAGCAGACATCGTTCCAATATGGAACTGATCGCCCAGGGTGCCGGCAACATTACTTCTGCATTGTTCGGCGGAATCCCCGCCACCGGTGCCATCGCAAGAACTGCTGCCAATGTGAAAAACGGCGGACGTACCCCTATTGCCGGTATGGTGCATTCCGTGACTCTTTTGTTGATTCTGGTAGTACTGATGCCTTATGCGGCACTGATCCCCATGCCCACCATTGCAGCTATTCTGTTCATGGTGGCTTACAATATGTGCGACTGGCGTAAATTTGTAGGTCTGTGCAAGACCGCACCCAAGAGTGACATTATCGTTCTGGTGACCACATTTGTACTGACTGTTGTATTCGATCTGGTAGTAGCGATTGAGGTAGGTATTTTATTGGCAGCCATTCTGTTCATGAAGCGTATGAGCGATGTGACGGAAGTGGAAGGCTGGAAATACGTGGATGAGGATGATGATGCGGACAGTCTGTCCTTAAGAGTCGTACCTCACAACACCATGGTCTACGAAGTGAGTGGTCCTTTATTCTTCGGTGCAGCGGACAAGATCCTGAAGATCACATTAGATGAGAAGATGAACTGCCTGGTACTGCGTATGCGCAGTGTGAGCGCCATTGATGCCACAGCTATGCATAATCTGGAGCAGTTATATGCAGACTGTAAGAAGAAAAACATCCAGATCATTCTGTCCCATGTAGGGGAACAGCCCATGCATGTCATGGAGAAGAGCGGATTCTTAGATAAGGTGGGCAGAGAAAATGTCTGTGCCCATATTGATGATGCACTGGAACGTGCAGCAAAGCTGCAGTAAGTGTGAAAAACTATCATTTTTCATAAGGGTTCTTTAATTTACAACCTCAATATTTTGTGCTAAGATAGATGCGGATACGCAAGCTTTTGCGTGTCCGCTTTGTCGTGGATCCTTTTTACAGAACAGGAGAAGATCATGGCTGAATTGACACCAATGATGCAAAAATATATGGAGACCAAGGAGCAGTATAAGGACTGCATCCTTTTTTATCGTCTGGGAGATTTCTATGAAATGTTTTTCGACGATGCGCTGGTGGCTTCCAAAGAACTGGAGATCACACTGACGGGAAAAAGCTGTGGCCTGGAGGAACGTGCGCCCATGTGCGGTATTCCTTACCATGCCGTGGAAGGCTATCTGTCCAAACTGGTAAGCCGCGGCTATAAAGTAGCTATCTGTGAACAGGTGGAGGATCCGAAGCTTGCCAAGGGACTGGTGAAGAGGGAAGTGATCCGTGTGGTGACACCCGGTACCAACTTAAACGTACAATCACTGGAAGCCGGCAAAAATAATTATCTGCTGAGCATCGCCTATACTTCGGACGGTATCGGGATCTCCGCGGCAGATGTAACTACCGGTGATTATTATGTGACGGAAGTTGAAGATTTGAAAAAATTAAATGATGAACTGATGAAGTACGAACCTTCTGAAATCATCTGCAACGAGGCATTTTTAGTCAGTGGCTTTGATGTGAATGACTTAAAGTCCCGCTTACATATCTCCGTCAATGCGCTGGAATCCCATATGTTCGATGATGACGGGTGCAGACGGATCCTTATGAAGCATTTTAAGGTAAATACGCTGATCGGACTTGGCATCGAAGAATTCCCTACGGGACTTTTAGCGGCGGGAGCACTGTTGCAGTATCTGTATGATACACAGAAGACGGATCTGGAGCATTTTACCCATATTTATCCCTATCTTACCAGCAAATATATGCTGCTGGACAGTTCCACCAGAAGAAATCTGGAACTGACGGAGACCCTCAGAGAGAAGCAGAAGAGAGGTTCACTTTTGTGGGTGTTAGACAAGACGAAGACTGCCATGGGCGCCAGGCTTCTGCGCAATTATATTGAACAGCCATTGATTGAGAAGGATGAGATGGAGAAACGTCTGGATGCTATCCAGGAGCTGAATCAGGACTCTATCTCCAGGGATGAGATCCGGGAATACTTAAATCCCATCTACGATCTGGAGCGACTGCTCAGTAAGGTGACTTATAAGACGGCAAATCCCAGAGATCTGATCGCATTTCGGAATTCCCTGGAGATGCTGCCGCCTATTAAGACGGTGTTGTCTGCATTTGAAAAAGAAGAACTTGTGGAAATCCGGGAGCAGATTGACGGACTGGAGGACATCTATCAGCTGATCGATGAAGCGATCATTGAAGAACCGCCGATCTCCATAAGGGAAGGTGGAATGATCAAAGATGGGTTCGATGAGACCATAGACAGACTGCGAAGCGCCAAGCATGACGGAAAACAGTGGCTGGCACAGTTAGAGGAAGAAGACAGAGAACGTACCGGGATCAAGAATCTGAAGATCAAATATAACAAAGTATTCGGTTATTATTTCGAGGTGACCAATTCTTACAAGGATCTGGTGCCGGAGGACTATATCCGCAAGCAGACTCTGGCAAATGCGGAACGATATACCACACCGCGGTTGAAGGAATTGGAGGACACTATCTTAAATGCGGAGGATAAGCTCCAGACGTTGGAATATGATGTGTTCTGCAGAATAAGGGATACCATTGCTCAGGAACTGGTCCGCATCCAGAACACCGCGAAAGCGATTGCAAAGCTGGATGTGTATGCGTCCCTGTCGTTGGTTTCGGAGCGCAATCATTATGTACGTCCGAAGTTAAATGAAAAGGGTGTTATTGACATCAAGGACGGAAGACACCCTGTGGTGGAACAGATGATCACCAATGATATGTTTATTGCCAATGACACTTATCTGGATAATGGCAGTCATTGTATCAGTGTCATTACCGGTCCCAATATGGCAGGTAAGTCCACATACATGCGTCAGACGGCACTGATCGTACTGATGGCGCAGATCGGGTGCTTCGTCCCTGCCAGAACCGCTAATATCGGTATTGTAGACCGGATCTTTACCCGTGTGGGAGCTTCGGATGATCTGGCCAGCGGTCAGTCCACTTTCATGGTGGAGATGAATGAGGTGGCGAATATCTTACGGAATGCCACTTCCAAGAGCCTTCTGATCTTAGATGAGATCGGAAGAGGAACTTCCACTTTTGACGGACTGAGCATTGCCTGGGCAGTGATCGAACATATCAGCAACCGCAAGCTTTTAGGAGCCAAGACGCTGTTCGCCACCCATTACCATGAGCTGACCGAGCTGGAAGGCAAAATGAATAATGTGAACAACTATTGCATTGCTGTGAAGGAATGTGGCGACGATATCGTGTTCTTACGTAAGATCGTAAAGGGCGGTGCGGACAAGAGCTACGGCATCCAGGTAGCGAAGTTGGCAGGAGTGCCGGATATGGTCATTGACCGTGCCAAGGAGATCGTGGAACAGCTGTCGGACAATGATATTACGGAAAAGGTGCAGAGCATCGCTATCGATAATAAAAACGATGGCAAGGCAAAAAAACAGCCCAAATACGATGAGGTGGATCTGGCACAGATGTCTCTGTTCGACACTGTGACGGATGAAGATATTCTGAAGGAACTGATGGAGATTGAGGTGACGACTCTGACCCCGTTAGATGCACTGAACACCCTGTACCGGTTACAGAATAAGCTAAAGAACCGCTGGAACGGTTAGTTATAAGGGAAAGGCATAGGTAGATATATGGGAATACATGTACTGGACTCCCGGACGATCGACAGGATCGCTGCCGGTGAGGTGGTAGAACGACCTGCCAGCGTGGTGAAAGAGCTGGTGGAAAATGCCATAGATGCCGGTTCCACGGCGATTACGGTAGAGGCAAAAGAAGGTGGTATTGAGTTCATCCGTGTGACGGATAACGGCTGCGGCATTGAACGGGAACAGCTTCCCACAGCGTTTCTGCGGCATGCCACCAGCAAAATCGAAGATGCGGATGATCTGAACCATATCGCAAGCCTTGGCTTCCGTGGTGAGGCTCTGTCCAGTATCGCGGCGGTGTCCCGTGTGGAGATCATCACCAAGAGAAAGGAAAATCTCACCGGAACCCGCATGGTGTTAGAGGGGGCAAAGGAACAGTCCATCGATGAGATCGGCGCACCGGACGGTACCACATTTCTCATGAGGAATCTGTTCTTCAATACGCCGGTCCGCCGGAAATTTTTAAAACAGCCTGCCACGGAGGGCAGTTATATCACGGATCTGATGGAACATCTGGCACTGTCCAGACCGGATATCTCCTTCAAATTCGTACTGGGGAATCAGACCAGATTCCATACCTCCGGAAATGGTGATCTGCGGGAAGTCATCTACCGGATCTACGGCAGAGAGATCGCTGCACAGCTGGTACCGATACAGATGGAAGAAAACGGCATTAAGGTAGAGGGATATTTGGGAAAACCGGTGCTGGTACGTTCCAACCGCAATTTTGAGATCTATTTTATCAACGGTCGCTTTATCCGCAGCGGTGTGATCGCTAAAGCCATTGAAGAAGGTTATAAGCAGTATCTGATGCAGCATAAATTTCCGTTGTGCGTGCTGCATATTACGATGGATGCGGAGACCGTGGATGTGAACGTACATCCCTCCAAAATGGATGTACGGTTCTCCGATGGCATGGCATTTGCCAGAATGCTGAGCGAGAATATAGCAACAACCCTGCGGAACCGGGAAATGATCCCGGATGCTTCCTTAGAGGATGAAAAATCCATTCAGAAAAAGGAGCAGGAAGACAGAAAAGCTTCCTGGAAGGAGCATACGCCGGAGGTGTTCGAGAAAAAAAGAGAAGAAAGCTACCGCGTCATGGAGGCTGCCAAATACGAGGCAGTACCGAAAGATCGGAGGGAATTTATACAGAAGCCGATCTGGCAGGAGGCACATGCAGGCATACAGACCAGTATCCGTAAACCGGAGCCTATAAGTGCGCGGACAGAGGAACCAAACCCGGTAACCGCAGCAACGCCTGAAACGAAAGAGGACGATTTCTTCGTGGAGGCAGCACCGCTGGAGCCAAGGGCTGAGACTTCATCAGAGCCTGTTATCTGCCCGGAGACCGCTGAGGTAATCGAGCCGAAGGAAGATAGTCCTGCGCAGACACAGCCGGAAGATAAGGAACCTGAGGTGAAGGCTGTTCAGCAGATGAATCTGTTTGAAGAGAAACTGTTATCTGTGCAGAATCGCAGCCGCTACCGTATCATCGGACAGGTCTTCGATACCTACTGGTTGATCCAGTTCGAGGATAAGCTGTTCATCATTGACCAGCATGCAGCCCATGAGAAGGTGAAATACGAACGCCTGATGAAGCAGTTCCATGAAAAAAGTGTGATATCCCAGCGCCTGATGCCGCCCATCATTGTAAGTCTCACGGGACAGGAGGAAAGCATTCTTCACACCTATGAGGATGCCTTTTCACAGCTTGGATTTGAGATCGAAGCCTTCGGCGGCAACGAATATGCCCTGCGCAGTGTTCCGGTGGACCTCTACGGGTGCAGTGAGAGAGAACTGTTTTTAGCGGTGCTTGATGAACTGTCCCAGGAGACCGGCAACCGCGGAAGCTTCCAGGTCATCGAGGAGAAGATTGCATCCATGTCCTGCAAGGCAGCTGTTAAAGGTAACAACCGATTAAGCCTTCAGGAGGCGGATCAGCTGATCGATGAACTTCTGACACTGGATAACCCCTACAACTGTCCCCACGGCAGACCTACCATCATTGCCATGACGGAGACTGACCTGGAGAAGAAATTTAAGAGGATTGTATAATGCGTTTACTGATCAAACAACGAGTATTTTCCTGGACAGATTCTTATGACGTCTATGACGAAAATGAAAATGCAAAATATTTTGTAAAGGCGGAGTTTTTTTCCTTAGGACATCAGCTGCATGTATATGACAGAAACAATCGTGAACTGGGTGTTATCAGACAGCGGCTGTTGACCCTGCTCCCGGCATTTGAAATCGAAATTAACGGACAGATAAGGGGCGAGATCCGCAAGCAGTTCTCCTTTTTCAAGCCAAGGTACGAGATCGATTACAACGGCTGGCGCGTGGAGGGAGATTTTCTGGGATGGGATTACGATGTGTACAGCGGATGCAGCAGTATCATTCATATCTCTAAGGAACTGTTCCGTTGGGGAGATACCTACACGATTAACTTTGCTGATCCGAAGGATGAACTGGAAGGGCTGATGTTAGTCATCGCCATTGATGCGGCAAACTGCACCCGGAATAATAATGGATAATGTGTAAGGAAGAAGAATTATGTCGGTAACACAATCTATAAAAAGACCGTTAGTCGTATTGACCGGCCCTACGGCAGTGGGTAAGACAAAACTGTCTATTGCGCTGGCAAAAGCTATAGATGGGGAGATCCTGTCGGCAGATTCCATGCAGGTATATAAACATATGGATATCGGATCCGCCAAGATCCGCTCGGAGGAAATGCAGGGAGTGCCCCATCATCTGATCGATATATTGGAGCCGTGGGAAGAATTTAATGTGGTGGTATTCCAGAAACGGTGTCTGGAATGCATGGAACAGATCTATGACAGGGGACATATTCCCATTCTGGTGGGAGGCACCGGGTTCTATATTCAGGCGGTACTTCGGGGAATTGATTTTACAGAGAACGAAGAGAATACTGAATATCGGGAAAAAATGGAACAGCTTGCGAAAGAAAAGGGACCGGAAGTACTACATGACATGCTCAGAAAAATTGATCCGGTTTCAGCAGATAACATTCATGCAAACAATATCAAGCGAACCATCCGTGCACTGGAATATTATGAATTGACCGGGGAACCGATCTCTACTCATAATGAACGAGAAAAAGAACGGACGAGTCCTTATAATTTCAGCTATTTTGTCCTGACGGATGACAGAGAAAAGCTGTATGCGCGGATCGAAAACCGCATTGATGAAATGATGTCGGAAGGACTGGTGGAAGAAGTCAGAAGCCTGAAAACAAAAGGCTGTCACAGAGGAATGGTATCCATGCAGGGACTGGGGTACAAAGAGATCCTGGAGTACCTGGACGGAGAATGCAGCCTGGAGGAAGCGGTGTATACTCTGAAGCGGGACACCAGGCATTTTGCCAAGAGACAGCTGACCTGGTTCCGCAGGGAGAACGAAGTTACCTGGCTGGATAAACAGCAATTTGACTATGACGAAGAGAAAATTTTAGAATATATGATAAAGGAATTAGGAGAAAAAGGGATCTATGAAAAACAGCAATAACAGTAATGAAGAAATGTATCTTTCCATGGGGATCAGTAAGACGGTATATGACTATGGATGCGCCATTGAGAAAAGTCTGCGGGAGCGTTTTGACGAGGTGGACCGGAATGCGGAGTATAATCAGTTAAAGGTGGTAAAAGCCATGCAACAGCATCAGGTAAGTGAAGCCTGTCTGCTGGGTACTACCGGCTATGGATATAATGACCTGGGAAGGGATACTCTGGAAGCAGTATATGCAGCAACTTTCCATACGGAGGATGCCCTGGTGCGTCCCCAGATCACCTGCGGCACCCATGCACTGGCACTGGCTCTGATGAGCAACTTAAGACCCGGAGACGAGCTGTTATCCCCCGTAGGCAAGCCGTATGATACTTTGGAAGAAGTCATCGGCATCCGTCCTTCGAAGGGGTCTCTGGCAGAATACGGTGTAACTTATCGCCAGGTAGACCTGCTGCCGGACGGAAGCTTTGATTATGATAAGATCCGTGAAAACATTAATGAGAAGACTCATCTGGTAACGATCCAGAGATCCAAGGGATATCAGACCAGACCGACCCTGTCGGTACAGCAGATCGGTGAGCTGATCGCCTTTATCAAAGACATCAAGCCGGATGTGATCTGCATGGTGGATAACTGCTACGGAGAATTCGTGGAGACGACGGAACCCTCCGATGTGGGTGCGGATATGATCGTGGGATCCCTCATCAAAAATCCCGGTGGCGGACTGGCTCCCATCGGCGGCTATATCGCCGGTAAAAAGGAATGCGTGGAAAATGCGGCATACCGTCTGACTTCCCCGGGACTCGGAAAGGAAGTAGGAGCATCTCTTGGCATTCTGAAGGATTTTTATCAGGGATTTTTCCTGGCGCCTACTGTGACGGCGGGTGCATTAAAGGGAGCGATCTTTGCAGCTAATGTCTATGAAAAATTAGGTTTTGCGGTAGTACCGAACGGTACAGAGAGCAGACATGATATTATCCAGGCGGTAACGTTTGGACAGCCGGAAGGCGTCATCGGATTCTGTCAGGGAATCCAGGCAGCGGCTCCGGTAGACAGCCATGTAACGCCGGAACCCTGGGATATGCCGGGATATGATGCACAGGTCATCATGGCGGCAGGGGCATTCGTATCCGGATCCTCCATTGAACTGTCAGCAGACGGTCCCATTAAGCCTCCCTATGCCGTATATTTTCAGGGTGGACTGACCTGGCAGCATGCCAAGTTCGGCATTCTGAAATCCCTGCAGGCGTTGCTTATGAAGGGAATTGTGACAGAAGAACAGATAAGGCAGGCAATATAGAACCTGCCTGGGAATACGAATCCTGTAGAAAAAGCGCAAAATAAAATCCACTAAATTTGTGTACAGAAGAAGCTTTTTGTGATAGTATAAAAAGACGTATGGAAGATGGGACTTATGGGGAGACCCGGACGGATACAGAGAGTACATAAGAAAAGAAAGAAGAGGAAATGCCTTGAAGAGAATTAATTGGGTATTGATTGTCCTGGTACTGATCGGATTTGTGATCGGCAGATTTATAGGAACTTATTTTGACGGTACTTTTCTGAATTACGGACAGAATTTTGGACTCAGCAGCCCGGTGGAACTGAATCTCGGTTTTATCATTCTTACCTTCGGGCTGGAGTTTAACATTACCATTGCCAGCGTGATCGGTGTGATCATTGCTTTTGTGGTATACCGTTTTATCCGTTAGAGAACATACGTCGGAGAAGGCAGAAGGAGACTTATGCCTGCAAAATTAACACAACATGTAACGGATTTACAGCTGCCTTATGAGAGATTCTTAAACTTCGGACCGGAGAACCTTACGGAAGCGGAGCTTCTGGCAGTTATCCTGCGAACCGGAACCAAAGACACTTCCGCATTGGAACTGGCGGAAAAGGTTCTGGCACTGGCAAAATATCCCAGGGAGGGACTTTTGGGCCTACACGACGTAAGCGTGGAGGAACTGACACAGATTCGTGGGATCGGCATAGTGAAAGCAGTGAAATTAAAATGCATCGCCGAATTATCCAATCGTATGAGCCGGGCGAGAGCAAGCACCGGGATCTGTTTTACCAGAGCGGATATGGTGGCGGAATATTTCATGGAGAAGCTACGCCATAAGGATACAGAGTGTGTATATCTGCTCTGCCTGGATGCAAAAGGACAGCTGATCCGGGAAAAAAAACTGTCGGACGGCTGTGTGAACATGGCACTGATATCTCCCAGAGAGATATTTTTAGAAGCATTGAAAGACAAAGCGGTGAATATTATCCTTGTTCATAATCATCCAAGCGGTGATCCAACGCCCAGCAGAGCGGACAGAGAACTTACCGACAACGTGGCCGGAGCGGGAGAACAGATGGATATTCCACTGTTAGACCACATTATTATCGGGGATAACAGGTATACTAGCTTTAAAGAACAAAAATTATTGAGATGATATAAGAAAGGAAAACGACAGTGGCAAACAACGCATTCGGTATCGATCTCGGTACCAACAACATAAAGATCTATAATCGCAATGATGACAATATTATGATCGAGAAGAATATGATTGCCATCGAGAATAAGAATACTTTATTTGCTTACGGCAACTCCGCATTTGAAATGTATGAGAAGGCTCCCGGCAATATTCATATTTCTTATCCACTTTCCAACGGAGTGATCGCAGATATTAAGAATATGGAGACGCTGGTGAAGTATTTTATCGGAGATCTGCAAAAAGGCAATACCAAGCCTTCCGATTTCTTCATTGCGGTGCCGACGGATGTTACCGAGGTGGAGAAGAGAGCTTTCTACGATCTGATCAAGGGTGCCAATGTGAAGGCGAAGAAGATCATGGTAGTGGAAAAGGCAGTTGCGGACGGTCTGGGACTGGATATCGATGTGAAAAATTCCCAGGGTGTGCTGGTGGTAAATGTCGGTTATGAGACCACGGAGATCTCCATCCTGTCTTTGGGCGGTATCGTATTAAGCCGTCTGATCAAGGTGGGAGGTATGAAATTCGACGATGCCATCCGTGCGGCGGTCAGAAGAGAATTCTCACTGATCATCGGTGGCAAGACCGCGGAGAATGTGAAGATTGCTCTGAAAGAACTGGAAGAAGAGGGCAAGGGTGCCATTGTATACGGCAGAGATATTGTAACCGGTCTTCCGGTAGAACGTGAGATTCCCACGAAAATGGTGGACGAGTCCTTGGAAGAGCATTTCAATACAATCATTGATAACGTAAAAGTAATCTTAGAGAGGACTCCTCCCGAACTGGCAGCGGATATTTATCGTCACGGCATTTATCTGACCGGCGGCGCATCCCAGGTGAGCCATTTAGCGGAGAGACTGGCAACAGGTACCGGATTGCACGTTAATGTGGCAGAGAATCCTCTGACCAGCGTGGCAACGGGACTTGCCAAGATCATCAAGGATGATAACTATAAAACTGTAGCTTACGCAATTGAAGGGATGAGTAAATGAGCCCAGTCGTAAAAAGAAAAGGGGAGAGGTTTACTTTACCGAGTAAATATCTCCTTTTTATTTTAACTATCCTGTGTACTGTTATGATGTTGGTGACCTTCGGGACCAATGTGTTTAACCGCCCGTTTAACCGTGTGGTGGGATATGTGATCGTTCCCTTTGAACAGGGTATCGCCAAGGCGGGAGAATGGTTATCGAACCGTTCGGATGAACTGGTGCAGATCCGCACGCTTTTAGCGGAGAACAGCGCCCTGAAGGAACAGGTGGCATCCCTCACGGAGGAGAACACCCTGCTGCAGCAGGATAAATATGAACTGAATGAATTAAGAGGCTTATTGGAGCTGGATGAGGAATACGGAGATTACAATAAGATCGGAGCCAGGATCATCAGCAGAGATTCCGGGAACTGGTATTCCTCCTTTGTCATCGACAAGGGTTCCAATGACGGACTTGCAGATGATATGAATGTCATCGCCGGAGGCGGACTGGTAGGACGGATTACCTCTGTGGGACCAAACTGGTCCAGGGTGACATCGATCATCTCCGATAATTCCAATGTCAGCGGTATGACACTGGCAACAGGGGATAATCTTATTGTATCCGGAGATTTACAGCTGATGGCGCAGGGAGTGATCTCTTTCAGCAAGCTGGTAGACAGTCAGGATGCGGTCGCAGAGGGAGATAAGGTCGTAACCTCCGATATCAGTGACAAATATCTGCCCAATATCCTGATCGGTTATATCAGCACCATCAACAAAGATACAAATAATCTGACCAAATCCGGATATCTGACTCCGGTGGTGGATTTTGAACATCTGAGCGAAGTGCTTGTCATTACCGACAAAAAGCAGCAGGTTCCGGGAGGAGGCACAGATGGAGAATAACAGCAGTATTCTACGCAAGATCGTGGTTGTGTTACTGATCCTTGTATTCTTTATCCTGCAGTGCAGTGTGTTTAACAGTCTGGCGTTAGGTGGCATCATTCCCAATCTGATGATCATTCTGACTTCTTCTTTCGGATTCATGAGAGGGGAGAAGGCGGGACTTCTGATCGGGTTTGCCTGTGGGCTTTTATGTGATATCTTTTTTGGCAGTTTTCTTGGATTTTATGCCATGGTCATGATGTACATAGGCTTTGTGAACGGAAAATTCTGCCGGATCTTTTATCCGGAAGACATCAAACTGCCACTGGCACTGATCGTGGTAAGTGATATTTCTTATGGATTGATTTGCTATATTCTGATGTTCCTGTTGAGAGGGCGTTTTTATTTCCCGTATTATTTTACCAAAGTGATCCTTCCGGAGGCACTTTACACTATCGTTGTTACGATTATTTTGTATCCTCTGATTTTGAAGATCAATCAGAAGCTGGAGGAGAAGGAAAAAAGGAGCGCACAGAAATTTGTTTCGTGAAATCAAAGATCACATTATAAATATTGTGACCAGCAGACTGACAGTGTTGGCGATTTTATTTGTTTTTTTTGCCGGAGTGCTTGTTTATCGCTGTTTTAATCTGCAGATCGTAAACGGTAAAGAATATCTGAATGATTTTATTCTCCAAATTGAGAAGACCAGAGATATTTCCAGTACCAGAGGCCGTATTTTAGACCGCAACGGCAATGTCCTTGCGGAAAATGAGCTGGCGTACTCCGTGAAGATCGAGGATGTATTTGAATCCAGCCGGAATAAGAATGCCAAGGTGAACGATGTAGTATATCGTCTGATCAAACTGATCGAGAAAAACGGGGACAGTGTGATCACAGATTTTAAGATTGTGATCGATGAGGACGGTGATTTCACTTATTCGGTGGATGGTACGGCGCTGCTCCGTTTCCAGGCGGACGTACTTGGATACAAGACCGTCGACAAGCTGTCAGAGGAAGAAAAGGCCATGACTGCCCAGGAGCTGATGGAATACTTAAGCCGTGCCAAGGGCTTTGCCATCGGTCAGTACGAGGATCCTGAGGACAATAAGACTGTCTTTGTACCCGGAAAGGGTTATACGAAGGAAGAGTGGCTGCAGATGGTGACCATCCGGTATGCCATGAATCTGACCTCTTTCCGTAAATACGTGGGAACCACTGTGGCGACCAATGTCAGTGAGGAGACGGTAGCCGTCATCATGGAGAATTCCGACCAGTTAGACGGTGTCTCCATTGTGGAAGACACGGTGAGACGTTATATAGACAGTAAATATTTTGCACATGTGCTGGGATATACCGGCAAGATTTCTTCCGATGAACTGACGGAATTAAACGCGCAGGTCGTGGCGGAAGGCGGAAGTGAAGACTCGTATACTATCAATGATGTGGTAGGTAAGAGCGGTATGGAAGCCTATATGGAGACAACGCTGCAGGGTACCAAGGGCAGTGAGAAAGTGGTGGTAGATGTTACCGGTAAGGTGATCACCATTTTGGAACGTAAGGAGGCACAGCCGGGAGCAGATGTCTACCTGAGCATAGACAAGGATCTTACAGAAGCGGTTTATAATATTGTGGAGCAGAAGCTTGCCGGTCTGGTAGCCAGCAAGATCATCAATGCCAAAGAGTTTAATCTGCCGGAAAATGCGAAAAGCTCTTCCATCAAGATACCCATCTACGATGTGTATTTTGCCATGATCAATAACAATATTCTGAACAGAAAGCACTTTGAAGCAGAGGACGCAAAAGAGACGGAGCAGGCTGTATACGCAGCTTATCTGGAATATAAACAGGGTGTTTACGATAAGCTGACATACGAACTTACGGACGGGGCAACACCGTACAATAAACTATCCAAGGAGTATCAGGTCTACCAGAGCAATATTGTGAGCCTCCTTAGGGAGAATGGCGTGATCATGAAAGAACTGGTGGATGATAACGATGCCACACAGAATGCCTGGGCAAAGGAAGAGGTCATCTCTTTGAAGGAATACCTTCAGTATTGCATTGCTATGAACTGGATCGATGTCAGTAAGCTGGAACTGAATGATAAATATTCCGATTCCGCAGAGGTGTATGACAAACTGTTGGATTACATCATTGATGAGGTGGACCATACATCGGAATTTCAAAAACGTTTTTATAAATATATGTTGTTAAATGATAAGATCACCGGCAGACAGATCTGCATGCTTTTATGCGAACAACAGGTGGTGGATATTCCTGCGGAAGATGAGGAAGCTCTGTATTCCGGAAAACTGTCGGCATATCAGTTCATGATGAACCGGATCAATAATCTGGAGATCACACCGGCACAGCTGGCGCTGGATCCCTGCAATGCCTCTGTGGTAATTACGGATGTCAATACGGGTGACGTGCTTGCCATGGTATCTTACCCCGGCTATGACAACAATAAAATGGCAAATACCGTGGATGCGGAATACTATGCGCAGCTGAATGCGGACAAGTCCAGCCCCCAGCTGAATTTTGCCACACAATACAAGGCAGCGCCCGGATCTACATTCAAGATAGTGTCTGCTACGGCAGGGCTGATGGAGAATGTGATCAATCTGCAGACCAAAGTGAACTGTGTCGGAACCTTTACTGAGATCACACCATCTCCCAGATGCTGGAGGATCTCCGGACATGGTTATGAGAATGTAACATCAGCCATCAAAGATTCCTGTAACTATTTCTTCTACAATGTCGGCTATCAACTGGCTACAAGAAGTGGAACTTATAATGAGGAAGAAGGTCTGGATACTTTAAGTAAATATGCGGATCTGTATGGATTGACGGATAAGTCCGGCGTGGAGATTGGCGAATATGCTCCGGATGTGTCTACCAAGGACCCGGTACGTTCCGCTATCGGACAGGGCAGTAACAGCTATACGACGGTAGGACTCGCCAGATATGTTACTACCATTGCCAACAGCGGTACCTGCTATAATCTGACCCTTTTAGATAAGACCACAGATTCCCAGGGAAATCTGCTGAAGGAATATCATGCAGAGGTGCGGAATCAGATCGATCTGCCGCAGGAATACTGGAATGCTTTTCATCTGGGAATGCGTCAGGTGGTGGAGAATAAAAAGTATTTCAGTGATCTGGCGGTAAATGTTGCAGGTAAGACCGGTACGGCAGAGCAGACCGCGTCCAGACCGAACCATGCGCTGTTTATCTGCTATGCACCGTATGAGAATCCGGAGATCGCTATTGCGACCCGAATTCCCTTCGGATATTCCTCCGACTATGCGGCTCAGTTCACCAGAGACATTATTAAGTATTATTACGGACTGGCAGAAGAGGATGATCTGATCACCGGTACAGCAGATGCACTGGATAATGCGGTATCGAACGAGATGTGATCCTATTCGCGAAGGGTAAGCTTTGAAAAAGCAATTATGCGAATGTGAGGCTTTAAGATAGATATAGACAAAGTAAAAAGACAGGTATAGAACATGAAAGATGCAGTATTGATTAAAAGTTTTCCAAATGGTATTACGCTTTTAATGCTGTCTCTTATACACATCTCCGAGCCCACGAGACACTCGCTAATCTCG
>ENA-OZSM01000036-OZSM01000036.1-human-gut-metagenome-genome-assembly--contig:-NODE-36-length-28608-cov-7.233356_pt1 | contig 28608 bp, 33 predicted proteins | sample MGYA00244119_ERZ653960 | MGnify/ENA primary metagenome ERZ653960 (study PRJEB26926, sample SAMN06164797) | human gut metagenome | biome: ENVO:00009003; feature: ENVO:2100002; material: ENVO:00002003...
AGGGATCGACTAGAGATTTACTTCGGCAAACCGGAATTCACTATGTCATTTGAGCATTATTTTTGATTCATACCTTGTTAATGGGTTGCCACTTTCCTGCGCAACATTCTTGTGGTATAATTTGAAACAAGCAGACGCTGTAACGAATACCCATAATGTGCAAGAATAAATTTACTTGCTCACTTAGAATGGATGGCTGCAGGGCTATCCATGAGGAAACTTATATGATGATACTCCTATTTAGTGTTTTGAATGATGAACAACGTGCGCTGGTAGAGCGGATATTCCATGAGCATCATATCCACTTCCAGCGCATTTCGTTTAATATTGTGAAGTCAGAGGAAGCCGCAGAGGATGTCGTGTCCACTGCATTTATAAAAATCATGGACAACATCGAAAAAATTTCTGATTTACCCTGTCCCCAAATGACCGCTTTCTGCGTTACCATAGTGAAAAATGCTTCTATTGACGTACTACGTCAATTACAACAGAGTGTTCACATTGATTACTGGGACAATATTTCGGACGAGGACACGGACGATATTGAAGATGAATGTATTCACAATGCAGATGTACATAGGCTGACTGAGGTAATAGATCAGCTTAATCCCGATGATCGGCATTTTATCTATCTTCGCTATACGCTGGAAATGGGATATAGAGAGATTGGTGAATTGCTGAACATTTCGGAGGATGCCGCAAAAAAACGTGGGCAGCGGCTCGTCAAGAAGCTCCAAAAACTGTATGAGGAAAGGTGACGATATGGATATGAATTGGCAAACCATGCTGCATGAAGCAGCAAATGCCAGCTTTGAAAAGGATATAGAAGTTCGCTCTGCCGCCGATAATGACGCCTACTCCTGTGTAGATTTACCGAAAGCAAAGATCCGAGAATTAAGCGAAAAGATTCTGCACTTGCCGCATCAGGGAATTGTTCTATTATTTAGTAGATACTGCTTCCGGCTATCTCCCCAAGAAACTGAAAAGTTTTTCCAAATGAAAAATGCAAAGGGTCGCTTCCGCTTTTACCGTGAACTACTTTCTACAAGCATGGGGCTTAGCTCGGAGCAAGTGATTTCGGATGCTTCTCTCAATCGCGCCTGTAAAATTGCTATGAAAGACTATTTACGCACGGAGCTAAAAGAGGATGCTGCTGTAAGTAGTACCGGAAAGAGCCGAACGCATATTGTGTTCAGACGGTTCGGCAAAGCTGTTGCAGTCGCAGCAATTACCATAACCCTGTTGTTCTCAACGGCTATGGTAACTAATGCAAAGATCAGGGAAAAAGTGATTGCGTGGATAGTCGAGACATTTGAAAAATACAGTATCTTTGAACTGCAAAGCGACGGGGAAAACACAAAGCCCGATTTGCAGAGCTATAAGCCTACCTATCTTCCCGACGGGGCGGAATTGAAGAATACGGTTGAACAGCCGGAAATGCTTGCCTATGAATATGCCATCAACGAATCGAGTTATTTTAATATTCTTCTTAGTAAATCAGATACAAGGATTTACGCCGACGCAGAAAATACAGAAATTGAATCGTTTGACAAGGATGGTGTGATTGGCTACTACTTCAAGAAAGATGATTTGAATTATATTTGCTATGAGCGGGATGGCGATTTCTTTTCTATATATGGCTCTATTGATATGGACGAACTGATAAAAATTGCCGCTGGTATAACAACAGAATGATATACTCATCTTAGCTGAACAAATCAAAATTTCAGGAGGTATAATAAAATGTCAGACGTATATGAAAACTGTCCAGCTTTTGAAAATGATAAATTTCTACTGAGGTTTTCGCAACTTGATGATGCCGAGGATCTTGTAAGCGTGTATAGTGATAAAAATGCACTACCGTTTTTCAACAGCGATAATTGTCATGGAGATAATTTCTATTATCCAAATGAAGATCGAATGAGACAAGCTATTAAGTTTTGGCTTAGTTCCTATTCATCCAAATGGTTTGTCAGGTGGACAATTATTGACAAAGAAAAGCATGAAGCTATCGGCACGATTGAAGTGTTTCATCGTAGTGCAAACGACAACTTTAATCATGTGGGTGTTCTTAGACTTGATTTGAAAAGTGAATATGAAACTTCAGAAGAAATTTTTACAATTATGAATCTTATTGTACCACCTACATTTGATTTGTTTGAGTGCGAGGAAATAATTACAAAAGTTCCTGTTTATGCAGTTGAAAGAATTGAAGCAATGAAAAGAGTAGGATTTAAGAAGTCAACGAAGCTGTTGGTTGGGACAATGGACGGTTACGCTTATAAGGATTATTGGACAATTAACAGAGGAGTATATATCCCTCTGGATGATTTGGAAGCAAAAGAAAAGGCGTGACCGAAGTCGCGCCCAATCTTCCCCATTGCGGGAGCATTTGCAAATACTGTTTTATGGGAACACGAAAGCATTGTCCCTTTTTTCCTCCTTGTGCGTTATATATTGGTCTTACAGGTTCTGCTTATGTGGCGATTCCGTGTGTAGCTCCGATAGCACTTGGAGGATTTTATTCTTTTAATGGAATGAATTTTTACGAGTATATGGGAAAGAAACTGCATTTTATGTTTGGAAATAAGGCTCTTACCTATGTATCTACTGAGGGAGAGCCGATTATCAAGGCTTTTGAAATGGAGCAGAACGGACAGGTAAAGAAGAAAGGCAAAAAAACTCAATCAGAGATTACAACATCTGAGTCGGCAGTAAAGAAACAGGAGGAATTTGAAGAAATGAAGAAAAAGACAAGAAACATGATGTTTGGACTGGCAGCCGTGTTTGTGCTGGCGGTAGCGGGTGTGGCTGCTTATAAAGCAATGCACTAAAAAGGAACCTGCATAAAAACAGATTCCTTAAATGAGGGAAAATCCCTGTCGAAGAATGGAAGTCCAGTTACTTTTCTGATAGAGAAATCGGACTATGATTACAGTCTGCTTTTCTTCATCAATCGTATAAAAGGCAAGGTAATTATTGATTATCACAAAACGAATGCCCCAGCTTGCCAGTACCGGATCATCTACCAGACGGAACTTCTGTGGCAGGTCGGCTAGTGAGCCTATCTGCTCAGTCGCAGCATCTAACAGATTATCTGCGGCATCCGGATTTTTGAGGGTAAATTCGATGTAATCCGCAGCACGCATAATATCGTGTTCTGCGGTGGAAGTGATATGAACCTGATAGCTCATCGACTGCGGCGGCTCCTGATATCAGCCATAGCTTCGGAAAATGGTCTTGTATTGCCTGTGGCAATATCGTCCATTCCTTCTTTAATCTGGCTGTAAAGTTCAAAGCGGCTGGTCAGTTCTTCGTAGGCTTCAATGCTCATAACAGCAAGGTCGCCTTTTCCATTCTTCGTAATGAAAACTGGTTCAGGATAATTATGACAAAATGTAGAAATTTCATTGTAATTATTCCTTAAATCAGCACTTGATTTGATTGCTGGCATAAAAACACCTCCTTGTTTGATAACAAAATTATACACAAATCTTGTTATGAAGTCAATGGATATACCATTAGTGTTAGCAGGATAAACACAACTATTCATATGTATCTGACCGTGAGGTCGGGAACAAGCCCGTTGGGTGATGTTCCCGGCGGGCTTTCACAGATAAGAAAGCGAGGTTAGAGACAATGGGTTTATTTACGGACGGATTTAAGCTCTTGAAAAAGGCAAGTGAGCCTTTGTATAAGACACCGAAATCCATTCAGGAAACCATAGAGATTATGGCGGTGGCTGAAAACGGTATTTTTGAAGTAAGCAGGAATAAGTATTCCAAGTGTTACCGCTTTCAGGACATCAATTACACAACGGCAACGGAGGATGAGCAGATCGGCATTTTTGAAAGATACTGCAAATTCTTAAATTCGCTGGACTGTAATTATAAGATTACGATTAACAATAAGAACAAAAATATGGAGGATCTCCGTGATAAGGTTCTTATTACAGAAAAAAACGATGGCTTCAATAATTACCGAAGAATTTACAATGACATTATTGAGGAGAAGATTATTGAGGGCAGACAGGGGATTGAACAGGAAAGATACCTGACGATCACGATTGAGAGAAAGAACTTTGAGGAGGCAAAGGCACAGTTTGCCACACTTGAGGCAACAATACACAAGGCTTTCATTGAACTGGGGGCGGAGATTGTGCCGCTTAAAGGCAATGAAAGGCTGAAAGTGCTCTATGACTATTACCATCTTGGCGATGAGGGCAGTTTTGATTTTGATATCAAAAAGGCAAAGAAGGTCGGAGCAGATTTTAAGAATGATTTATGTAATGGTATGGTGAAATATTTCCCAGACCATTTTGAGGACGAGAGTAAATACTGCAAGGCACTTTTCATTAAGAAGTATCCCAGCAGTTTATCTGACAGATTTATCAATGAGATTAACACACTTTGATTCGTCCGGTGACTTGTTAATCACGGGCATAATATCTATTGTCCAGCTACCGATATCAACAACCAGCGTTTTCTTTGCCATAGTCGGTATCTTGTCAACCACTGCCGCATAGCACTGTGGGAATACCGCCACATCGTCAATCTCAATATGGTATGCTTCATTTTCATATCTGAAATCAACACGCTTATTCTTGGTCAGGTATTTAATAAAGTTATTTCTCTCTGCTCCAAATCGGGTAAGTGGAAGTCCTACTGCAAGAAATACCTTTGCATCTGACAATCCTCTTTTCTTCAATTCCTTTGCGACTGCTGCCAGTGTCAAAAGATAAAAGCTGTCATCTTCAACCTTTGTATCTTTCACTTCCTGCCTTACTGTTCCAATCTTGTAATACTTACCGTCGTACTCAAGAACATCTCCAAAAAGTGCCGGAGTAGTTGTAATCTCCTTTACCCCTGTGACAAATACCTGAGTTACGGTTTTCATCATTGACCAGCCGTGATCAATTCCTATTACTTCTAACTTGTTATTCATTTTTCTGTTCCTCCAAATCTTACTAATTTTGTTCATACAGCTACCCGTACCTTTCGGTTTGTGTTTCTATCCTATTTTCCTTGTCTCTGAAATATCTGCCAGCGATTTATATTCGATCACACTCTGCTCTTGCTTTCATAAGACAATACTTCCATATACAGCCACCTCTCTTTTTGCGAGATGACTTACATTCAGACCAAATCAGCTTCTTTTCTGCCATCTCCTGCTCATTTCCAATAAAAAAGGCAGGACAAACAGCCGGATACACTTTTCAGTGCAAAGCTAATTTAGTCCTACCTAAAATTATTACTATTCAATTTTCACCTCTCTTGGGTACACAAAGCACACTCAGCCCATGAATCTGAACTGCTCTATGTAATGGTCATATTTCGGATTGATATGTCAGCGCTGCCCTATCCTGTACCGATTTAAAGGTATAAAAATAAGGACTAAATTAGTTCCAACCCCTTGATTTTACTGGGTTTCTTCTAACTTGTCCCAATTATAACTCAAGCACCGATCAAAACGGTATCATAAGAATCCCAGTCTGCGGGAGTAATCTCTGTCAGTGCAATATCCCGAAGGCTCTCATCATCATGCTCTCTGGATACCCGGCTGGAGCTGTTAGTCCAGTTCAGGTCATCACTGGTATAGGGCTCTACCGGAGTGATCTCATACAGATCTGCTCCTGTGGCATCTGCAATGGCTGTTGCCACGCGCTTTGTGGTACCGCTTGCGGAATAATACACTACTAGGGTCTTACCGGATTCTGCGGTAGTATCACCAGTCTGTATCTCTGCAGCGGCTTCTGTTGCGTTTTCCTGTGTTGCAGCAGTCTCTGCTATAGCAGACTCTGTAGTTGCTGCAGCACTGCTTTCTGTTGTCTGTGTTGCTGCGCTTGTTACTGCCTGGGCACTCTGACTGGCATTACTGTTACCAGCTGTAGATCCGCATCCGGTCAACATAACTGCTGCTAAAACAAGTGCTGTTACCATACCTGCGATTTTATTTTTTCTCATAATTTTTACATCCTCCAGTGTATTATAGATCCCCTCACTGTTATCATTTCTTACCAATTCTTCTTTTCTTTAGAGCTGTCATGCTCGGTCTTGCGTTCTTCCACCATCTTCACGAACCACTCTACCATGTTGGGATCCTGATGGGAGAAGAATGCACTCTCGGCCTTATCCAGCTCTGCGATGGCATTCATATCTTCCTCAGATAATTTGAAATCAAAAACATTGAAATTCTCTACCATACGCTCGTAATGGGTAGACTTCGGAATGACTACGATTCCTCTCTGAATGTGCCAGCGCAACATGACCTGTGCGGGAGTCTTCTGATATTTCTCTGCAATCTTCGCAATCACAGGGTTATCAAAAGTACCTCCTCTGCCCTCTCCAAAGGGAGCCCATGCTTCCAACTGAATACCGTATTTGTCTGCCCATTCCTTCAGATTCTTCTGCTGATTGAAAATATGGGGCTCTACCTGATTCACCATAGGCTTAATACGGTTAAAGGAAGCGAAATCCACCATTCTGTCTACATAGAAATTAGAAATACCGATGGCACGGATCTTACCCTCATCGTACAGGTCTTCCAGTGCACGGTAAGCACTGTACGCATCTCCGAACGGCTGATGCAACAATACCAGATCAAGATAATCGGTCTTCAACTTTCTCATAGACTCTTCTACGGATTTTTTAGCCTCTTCATAGCTGTAATGTTCCACCCATACTTTGGTGGTCAGGAAGATCTCCTCTCTGGGAATACCTGACTCCTGAATAGCCTCTCCTACTTCTTCCTCATTCACATACGCATTGGCGGTATCGATCAGCTGGTATCCTTCTTTCAAAGCAGCATATACCGATTCCTGTGCCTCATCCGGGCTCAAGAGAAATGTTCCCAGACCTGCCATGGGCATTTTTACGCCATTGCTTAAAGTAATGTATTCCATCTTTTCCAAAATTTCCATACGATAACCTCCTGTCTGTAACTATAGAATTCCTTTATCTTTACAGTTTTATTATAAGAACTTCTCCTCACCGGCAGAAGTCTCTGTTTGTTTTTCAGTATTAACCCTGGGGTTATAATCCGTTACTTTATTTAAAGTTTCATGCATTACAACCATAAGAGCCAAAAGAAACCAAAATGGCTCTTTAAAAACAGATAGTTCACGATTCCTCTTTTATAAAAGGCATAGCCTCCGTAAACTGCGATCAGCAGTCCCGGGATCTTAGCGACGCCTTTCATGGGAAACACCTTTTCAAGAATTCTGAGCATCATGTTCCAATGAAGTCCCAGATGCACCGCCATAAACAGAAATCCCCAGTATGCACAGAGAATATAGATGCTCCTTGCCAGATTGGTCACCCCTTTGATCCGGACGAACCGGAAAATATAGTTGGACAACAGAATACCGCTCACCATGGAGCCGATCATCGTCAGAGCAAGCAATATTACGATCACAGTCTGCAAGATTCTGTGCACCGTATATTTTCCCCTTGTAATGTTTCCCATCCATCTTCTGTTCAGAACATGATGCCCTATGACTAACAAAAACATTGCCATGCCGATCCACTCATGGGCTTTTTCTCCCACCAGCTGATAGGACATCAGCAATAGCAGGGCAAGTGTCATTCCGGAATCGGCCAACAGTCTGATCTTCAGATTTTTATTCATTTTGTAATTCCTTCTACTGTTCTTACTAATTTCTCCACCTTTTCGGAAGGATCCTTCGCATACAGGAGTCCGTAAGGCATTTTATAGTCCCATTCCACCGGAAGGATCTTCATGAGCGGATGTACGCTCTCCCAGCTTTTGATGGCAAGCAGCATATCATTACTGTTCTCACAGCGGTTGAAAATATCGACGTTGTAAAAATCAAAATCTGCGATGGAGATCTCCGGATATTTCTCTGTCAATTCTGCTCTGAGTGCATCCACATAGCAGCTCCAGCCTTTCCTCATCATAAGGAGCCGCTCCCCTTTCAGATCCTCCGGGGTCAGCACCTTTTTCCCCGCAAGTCTGTGATGCAGGGCTACCGCCACGCAAAAAGGTTCTCTGGACAGCTCCACGCCGTTGCACTTACGCAGTTCCAGCATGGTCTCATCAAAGATTCCAGCGATCACGTCTATATTCTGTCCCAGATTTGCAAGGATCTCTCTGGCATTCTCCGGGGTATTCTCAAAGGGAACCAGTTTAAACTTGACCTTGGGATACTGCTCCTGGATCCTGGGCCAGAGTTCCACAAAGACCTGCGGCGGTGTCATGGGTGAAATCCCCACCCGGATCACATCATCTTCGTCATTCCCGGCTTCTTTCGCTCTCTCGATAGCTTCTTTACTGTAATTTACCATATATTTTGCATCCTGATAGAGGGATTCTCCCGCCGCCGTCACCACAAGACCTCTGTGGGTTCTGGCAAAAAGCTGTACTCCAAGATTATTTTCCAACGAATTGATCTGCTTGATCACCGCCGGTGGGGAAATATACAGTTTGTCCGCTGCCTTGCTGAAACTGCCTGCTTCCACCACACAAATGAAGGTATCCAACTGGGGATTGTACATCATTTCTGTTACCTCCTTCTATTGAAAAGGTCTCTTTCTTCCTACGACCAACATTATTGCATCATATAGCGTGATTGTAGCAGTCGGTAGTAGCTACCGGTCAATGGTTTTTATATTTTTTTAAGAAAAAACGGTGAAGCCTGTTGACTCCACCGTCGTATTCTTACCCTTTATGTTATTTCAAACTCTATTTGCAAATCTGCCGATTTACAGGTGTTCCAGCAATCCGTTGATCCCCTGTTCCTCATAAATATCCTTGTAATACGCTACTTCTTCCTGAATCAGCTGATCGATGACCTGCATGCCAAGAAGTTCTACAGGCGCCTTGTCATCGGTCATGAGGTAATCTCCGGTCACGTAGGCACTGCTGTTGTCCGCTACCCGCTGCATCATGTTCTGCAGTCCCGCATCTGACAGATTCTCCACATGATCGGATAATACTTCTATCATATCACTGTGCTGGGAAGCAAACAGTTCGCGGTTGGTGGAGCCTGCCACGTCTACAGTATAGACATTGTCAAATACGTTGGCAATGGTGTCGGCAAGGTACTGATTGATATCCCCTTCCTTGTTGCCGTGCATGTTCATATTGACTACCATGACACCACCGTCCTTCAGATGATCTTTGACCATGGTAAAGAATTCCACGGAAGACATCTGGAAAGGAATGGTGATGTCCTGATAGGCATCCACCATGATGACATCATAGGTGGTATCCACCGCCTGCAAAAAAGCCCTGCCGTCATAGGTAGTCACCTTCACATCCTCCGGCAGGGAAAAATATTCTCTCGACAGCTCCGTGATCTTTTCGTCGATCTCCACGCCCTCGATATTCATATCGCCGAAATATTTCCGGCACTGGGTCGCATAGGTTCCGGTTCCCATACCAAGGATCAGTACATCCATGTCCTCTACCGGTTTATCCGGCACCATAAGGGGCGCCGCCATGGCATAGTCATAAATACATGCCGGTAAGTCCCCCTTCTTTCATATAGAGGGATTGGAAACCGAACAGCACGTTGGTGGACAGGACCACCTGTCTGTCCGTCTCCGATACCTGCAGATAATTATAGATGGACTCTCCTTCGTAGGTCAGATCCTTCTGCCAGAAAGCAAAGGAATCCGAATATCCCAGACCACAGCATAAAATAAAGATCAGTACCGATGCTGCAATCTTTTTCTTTCCCGTATGCTGGCAGATAAAGTAAATCACAGACAGCAGGATCAGAATTCCGGAAAAGATCAGAAATGTAATGGAGGTTCCCACCGCCGGAATCGTCACGAAAGTCGGTACGAAGGTTCCGATGATGCTTCCCACGGTATTGAATGCACCTAAAGTTCCCACGGTCTGTCCGCTGTCATCCAGACTATCCACGGAATATTTTACCAGAGAAGGGGTCACAGTTCCCAGTAAAAATAAGGGGAACACGAAGATCACCATGCAGGCTGCAAACGCCGCAATGATGAGGAAATTGTTGCTGACGGTAAAGATCAGCAGTGCGGAGATCCCAAGGATAATGTACTTGCCCACCACAGGGATCAGGGCAATCCAGATGGCCGCGATCAGGATCCTGCCGTAGAGTTTGTCCGGGTTCGGGGACTTGTCCGCACTTTTACCGCCGTAGATATTGCCCAGCGCCATGGCGATCATGATGGTGCCGATGACAATGGTCCATACGATCTGGGAAGAACTGAAATACGGTGCCAACAGTCTGCTGGCTCCCAGTTCCACCGCCATGACGGACATCCCGGCGAAGAACTCTGTGAGATACAAGAACAGCTTATTTTTCAAAATTCCTGAATGATTCATAAGTGTTGTAATCCTTTCCGCATTGACAGTGCGTCTATGCTACGTTATGATTTTATCAACGGTAGTAACTACCGGTCAATACTTTTTTGTAACTATTCAGAGCCATGCAAAACTGCGTTCTGCGAATGCTTGCATTCAGTCAGATAAGCAGTTTTATATGGCGAAGTAACCACATGAGCAAAAAGGAAGCCATTTTATGTATTCTATGAAAGAAGCCTGTGCCCTGACCGGCATGACCTATGAGAACTTAAAATTTTACTGCAAGGAGGGACTGGTACCCAACGTGAAGCGGGACAGCCGCAATTATCGTGTCTTCGATGACCACGATATCAAATGGATCCAGAGTCTCGGGTGCCTCAGAAACTGTGGTCTCTCCATCGCCGAAATGAAAGAATATCTGCATTTATGTCTGGAGGGCGAATCCTCCATTCCCGCCAGAAAAGACATCCTCTCCCGGAAAAAAGAAGCACTGTTAACCTCCATGCAGCAGCTGCAGGAGGCCGTGGACTACATCGACTGGAAACAAGGATTCTATGATGACGTGTTATCCGGAAAGACCGCTTATTACAGCAATCTTATCCCTGAGACGACACCGGATGCTTCCGAAAGCACAGCTTCCTGAAACTGTTTGCGCAATCTAAAAAGCGGCCATGCGATTAAAGCATGGCCACCATGAAAACTCATCTCTGTTATTACCGGATCAAAAGTAACCATGCCATTCCATAATAGGTTACCACTGCCACCAGATCGTTTACCGTGGTGATCAGGGGACCGGATGCCACTGCAGGGTCTACCTTGATCTTATGGAAAAACATGGGGATCACCGTACCTACGGCACTGGATATCCCCATTGCCACTAAGAGGGAGACTCCCACGCAGCCGGAGATTCCAAAGGCTCCCATCCAGGTATAACCTTTGAAGAAATGCACATACACTCCTAGGCAAAGAAGCGCCATCACGCCCAACAAAATACCATTTAAGGAACCGGTCTTTACCTCCTTGACCACCAGCTGGAACTTCTGTTTTCCCGTCAGATTTTCATCCATCAACACACGGATCGTCACTGCCAGGGACTGGGTTCCCACATTTCCCGCCATATCCAGTACCAGCGACTGGAAGCAGATCACGATGGGAAGCACCGCCACCACATTTTCAAAAAGTCCTACCACGGAGGATACCGCCATACCTAAGAACAGCAGGATGATCAGCCAGGGCAGTCGCTTTTTCATGCTTTGAAGTGTGGGCTCCTTCAGATCCTCTTCTGCAGTCAGACCTGCTAACTTTGCATAGTCTTCGCCCATCTCATTGTCTACCATTTCGATCAGGTCTTCGGATGTGATGACACCGAGGATTCTCTTATCTTCTGACAGTACGGGAATCGAGTCCTCAGCATAATCCAGAATCCGGTCCATACAATCATCGATCTTCTCATGATCGGTCACATAAGGATAAGATTTCAACACCAGATCTTCCAGATGTGTATTTTCTCTTGCCCGGATCAAATCCTTCAAATCGATGGCTCCTGCGAAAACACCCTTTTCATCTACCACATAGATGGTCATGATATTGTCGTTTTCTCCTGCCTGCTTCACCAGCTCGCTCATAGCCTGCTTGATGGTCAGGTTTTCCGGGATGCAGATGTAGTTCGTTGTCATGCAACTGCCGATCTCTTCCTCATCGTACGACAGCAGCATCTTCACATCTTTTTTTGCATCCTCATCCAGCATCCGGACAATCTGTTCCTTCTCCTCCGGATCCAGATCTTCCAATAGGTCAACAGCATCATCGGAATCCATCTCGGAGATCACTCTCGCAGCACTCTCCACGGACAGTTCCCGGATATACTTACGGGGTTCTTCAATGTATTTGAAAATTTCTGCGACCTTCTGCGCTCCCAACAGGTGATACAGGCGCTTGCGTTCTTCCTCTGTCATCCCCGCCATCATATCGGCAATATCATTCTTATGATAATTTAAGAGGAAATCCAGGATCTCCTCATCCGTTTTCTCGCTGCGGAATAATTCTGCCAGTTCGGAATATTTCTTGTTCATAATCTAATTCTCCTTTCTCGTTCTCATTCTTCGATGCAACGTAAAGGGCAAAACAAAAGAAGCATCACTCGATGCTTCCTCTGCATGAATCTCTATGCACAACAAATCAAAGTACGGTCGTCACTTTCCACAGACGGCTGTACCATGCTTGCAGGAAAAAGCACCGTGTTTTCTACTTCGCCCATAACCATCGCAACTGTCCATGAAATTCACCTCCAACTTGTTTTTTCCGTGGTTATAGTAGCACTGTGCCATTTATTTTGCAAGCTGTTTTTTCAACCCTTTAGTAACGAATCACCAACATTCTGCATTCTTCGCAACATTCTGCTTCTATTTGTGTTCTGTGACTGGGTTTGAGCTTTGTGATCTCTACAAAACCATCTGCATTTTTTGCATTTTCAAATACTCCGGGAACTTCATTTGCGAAGCTGAAAGCTCCATCCTTACTGCTGAATAAATAACCCTTTCTCATTTCTTTTCCACAATTTGAACACTTTATATTCTAATCCTCCGCAACCATTTTTCTGCTTAGTTCCAGCACACTTTTTAACTGACTTTCAAACTTTTCTGCCTGTATCAGGGCAATGCCTTCTTCATCGCCCAATACCACCAGCCGGGAACCCTCCTGCAATCCATACTTGTCTCTCGCCTCTTTCGGAATTACGATCTGTCCGCGATTGCCCAGCTTTACCGTTCCCCATAAAAATTTTCCTTCCGGTGGCGGAGCCAATGCCATGTTTCCTCCTCTCACCCAGAGCATACCAAATCCATGGATAGAACTCTATACATAACTGTAGGCAATTACGCAACCTACCGTAGCAACAGCGGGTTTTCAGGGTTTCTTGAAATTTAAATGTTAACGTTAAATTGAATCCTATCAGCGTTACTTTTGTGCTACTATAATAATGTGTATTGGCAGGAAAGTAAATATCGTATCACATTTGTATGAAAGAGCAAATATCGACTGCGCAAAGGTAATTTCGCCAAAAGGAATAAACTCTGCTGAAATTTTTATTTGTTGGATCCTCAAATTCCTCTTTATATTTGTATTAATTTAAAATGCTTAGTAAATCAGAAAAATGCCTTAATGAATATGTTGATTTCTCATAAGCAGCTGCCGTTCCAATTCCAGCGCTTATAAAGCCCCCCTTCACAGCTGCCTCGATACCAGCATATGCATCTTCCACTACGAGGCAATCTCCCGGTTTCTCATTTAGCATCTGTGCTGCATTTAAAAATACTTCCGGATTCGGTTTTGATTTTTTTATATTTGTTCCGTCACTTACCGCATCAAAGTAGTTTTCAAGCCCAATTTGTTTCAAAATACGCTTTGCATTTTTGCTGCTTGAGCCTATTGCCAGTTTATAACCTCTGCTACGAAGCTCTGATAATGTATGGGATACCTCAGCTTCCAAATCATCCGAAGACATGTTATGGAGCAGTTCGATATATTTACGATTTTTATATTCAGCAATTTTTTCTTTCTCTTCCAAAGAATAACTCTTATCTGATTTTTCTAAGATTATCTCAAGACTATCCATTCGACTTACCCCGCGAAGGCGTTCATTAACGACCTCATCAAAGTAAACTCCAAGGTAATCTGCAGTCTGTTTCCATGCTTGATAGTGATACTGATCCGTGGAACAAATTACACCATCCAAATCAAAAATGACAGCCTTTATCAATTATTTCACCTCCTGTTTCACACGACTATTCGGAATATGAGAAAGTTTTTTATCTAATTCCTCTTTGATTTCATCCGATACCTTCATTACAGAAAGCATATTTTGAAATGGAATATGCTTCATAATCTCCATCTTATTCTTTGGCTCTTTTTCAGCATTCTCTGCTTTCGGTGCATGATCTGCCGAAGACATAAATTCTTGAAAAATCTTGTTTCCTTCAGGGCTCTCTGCAATACAGCCTATGGTGCAATCAATGGACAGAAACGGTAATCTGTCTCCTGTGATATGCGCTTTAACTATAGGCAATCGTTCCCCTTCGGGTCCACACGTTCCCATTACATCTGCCAACCATGAAATGCTGTCATCCACCCATTGAACCACCCGGCTGCTAATTTGGCTGCCGGGAGTTTCCAAACTTGGGTCACATGTAGAAAATGCATGACAACCATGACTATAAATATGGCTTTCAAAAGAAATATCCTTTTCTATTAATCCTTCCATAAATTTAACGGAATTGATAACCGGTACCACTTCATCTGTCCTTGATGCAAACAGGAACACAGGCGGTGTGCGGTCATCTATCTCTGCAATCGTATCAGGTGCAGTAGGATTACATCCTTTCACATCTTCTCCTGTGACTGCATAACCCAAAATTACGGCATTGGGGCGCTGATTTGCCATAGTGGCAGCCGCAGCAGCCAGGTGTCCCCCTGCCGAAAATCCAATGACCGCCACTTTTTCTGTATCTATGTGCCATTCCTTTGCGCAGTTACGGATATAAGTTATAGCCTCTTCATAATCCAAAAGTGGCTGGGGCCAAGATGCGTATTGTTTTACAGAATAACGGAGAATACAAACCTGATAGCCCGCTTTTAAATAGGGCATAGCCACCGGATCCGCCTCCCTATCTGAGCAGAATTCATAGGCGCCTCCCGGCAGGATGAGAATACAGGGTCTTTGGGTCAGTCCCCGGAATTCTCCTCCCGTTTCCTGCAAATAAGCAGTCAGTGTAACTTTTCTTTTCTCACTCAATACAATTTGTTCAATTTTCATCACATTCTCCTCTTTCAACCAGTCTATTCCACATTACCTTTTCCATATTTTTCAGTACGGGTATCTGAAATCACGCCGCTCCAATTCAATCCGTAACCATAGTCATAGATATGTCCGTCCGCATCTATATGGCAATCCATATCCAACGGTACATCCTCCTGCTGTAACTCTACTGCTTTCATATCCCTTGGCATCTGGAATGCCAGAAGACCGGAGGGCTCATATACCCCGAATACTGCCTCTATTAACACTTTCGGATCCAGACCGAAATGCATCAGTATGCCGTCACAGTAGGGTTCAAATTCTTTCATCACTGCCGGTCTGTCAATCTGCCACAGCACAATAACTGGCTTTTTCCCCATGACCTGACGCACCTTTATAAGTTCCTCCACTTCAAAGGCATTTGCTGTATGAACTGTTTTCCCACGATAGCTTCGATTGGTAAAATTCTCAAGCGGATCTCCTCCGGCAATACTAATCTCCCGGGCATATTCTGCTGTGTAATCACCATACTGTAAGCTGATCGGCACATATCCATTGCCGCCGGTTTCCGCATCCTTTACATCATATCCATCATTTGCAATAGGATTGAACATAACAACAAGTGCACAATCTGCTTCGTCCGGATTATCTGTCGTCTGCGCATAAGGGTCTATGTATTGCGATGAAAACGCGTGTCCTCTGTGAGCCGGAATATCTCCAAAGGGTGTAAACTTAGAAAGGAATTCTCTCTGAGGGTAGTAAATTCTACATCCTTTTTTGAGTGGCAAAACACTATTATGGTTTTTCAGCATTACCACGGACTTTCGCTGTGCAGAAAGTCCTTTTTCTCTAAGAACCTTACTTCCCACTTTTTCTACGGATTTCTCCTCTTCCAAATAAGGATTCTCAAACAAGCCAAGCCGGAACATATTGGTAAGAATCCGCACTGCAGAAGACTCCAGTCGTTTTCTCATAACATTTTCACCATATTTTCTGACTCCCATGTCATAAGCTTTCAAGATGGGTTTCGGATTCATTACATCACCGAATTGGTCTACACCAGCCTCAATCAGTTTGAGAAAACGTTCTTCAATCGTCAGCTTTTCAGTTCCCCAGCAGTTCCCCTTTCTTTCTCCTATATGTTCCGCTTCATCTTCCGTAATACTAAAGTCTGTACAAACTACTCCTTGGAATCCAAATTCCTCACGTAACAGATCCGTAATCATATACCTGCTATAATTGTTGCCAACATTTTCTCCATATTTTTTATCCTGATTCCAACTAATAGCATAATATGGCATAATTGCGGCTGCACAATCTGTCCCATCTTCCAAGGAAAATGCTCCTTCTGTAAAAATTTTCATTTGATTCTTCAAATTATCTCCCGGGTATACGGAATATTTACCAAAAATATGATGCGAATCCCTTCCACCTTCCCCGGTTCCTCCGCCAGGCCAATGTTTCGGCATAGCAATCATACTGTCATATCCCCACGCACCTTCTACCTGTCTTGTCTGATCGGTTGTACTCTGAAGACCGTCACACACTGCACGGGACATATCCTTTGCCAGATCCGGTACTTCTCCAAATGTAGTAGCGAAACGGCTCCAGCGGGGATCTGTTGCCAAATCTATCTGGGGGGATAAGGAAGTAGGCATACCCATTGCTCTGCTTTCTACTGCTGCTGCATGTCCGTATTCCTTTGCAATCTCCGGGTCAAAAGTGCAGGCAATCCCCAGCATCTCCGGCCACACCGAACAAAAAGAATCCCCCTTGAACAGTTCGATGCTTCCAGCCGCGTGGCGTGGATTGGTACTGTTATTACACGGAATAGCAAACGGTTCCTTCTCACATTCCTGCTGTATATTGTTGTTCCATCGAACCGCATTACGTACATCTGAGATTTCTATCATTAAAAACTGTCGTAAAAAATCTTCCTTTATTCCCTTTTTCTGTTGATCTGACAGTTCCCATGCTTCGGCACCGCTATCAGCAAACTCGACACCATCAACCGTAGAATATGCTCCCAGAAATTCGACTGTCTGACCCGGAATGGACTGTTTTCCCGCATGCATCATTAGTCCTATAATTTGTTCTTTAGTCAAAAGTCCTGCCAAATCTTCTGCACGTTCCTTTGCCGGCAGTCTCCAATCTTCGAATGGATGCAGTTCACCATCTCTTGCATGATCTTTAAATTTCTTTCCGTCAACCACCAAAATTGGCAAACCCGACTCCCTACTCATCCCCAGACGAGGACCATTTTCATTTTCAACATAGATAATTTCCGGTAATTTTTTCATTCTCATTTTTTTCTTTCCTCCTTAACGTCTATATCATTTAGCTCCGGTCTCTGTATAAAACGACTTGTAATGATTGCAATCCCAAACAGAACAGCAGACATGTAAAAGCAATTACGATAAGCCATAAAGCCTGCCACCGTTTCCGACATTCCTTCACTCGCAGCCTTTGCAGTACCAGATGCAATAATGCTTGAAAAAACTGCAATAGCACAAGAAGAAAAAACCTGTTGTGCAGAGGTCGAAAGCGACATTACTCTTCCTGACATTTCCCTTGGAGCAACTTGCATTAAGTGTGTGTTATACTGTTGATTAAATGCCGCTCCAATACCCATAATAATCATACTTGTCACAAAACATGGAATAAGTGCTGCCCGAGTTCCCTGAGCCAATAATAACATTGCAATAATACTTCCAAATAATCCCGTGGTAACAAGAGGTTTTAATCCTACACGATCAAACCAGTGACCTACAATGGGTGCAAAAACCAAGTTGAAAACTGACTGGGGCAGCATTAGCAAAGCACTTTGCATAGAGGTAAAACCTGCTACCTGCTGTAAAAACAATGGTACAAGATACAGTAGCCCAAAATAAAGAAACATATTAATCCATTGAGTCATAATACTACAAGTAAAATTAGAGACTTTAAAAACGCGAAGCTCCCATAAGGGTTCTTCCGTATGTAATTCCACATAGATAAATATAAAGAGCAACACTAAACCTGTTCCAAGACAAATCAATACTGCCGGTTTTGTCCATCCCTCACTGGCTAAACTAATACCGTAACATAGAAGTGTGAATGCAGATGGAATCAGCAACATTCCTGCCTTATCTATTTTCTTTCCCTCCTGTGTACACTCTGTTGAAGGCAAAAATTTAAGTCCAAGGATAATAGCTAATATACCTAACGGAATATTGATCAGGAAAATCCACCGCCATGTTGCTACTGTCAAAAGCCACCCTGCCAGCACAGGTCCCAGAGACGGAGCTACCATTGTCGGAATAGCTACCATTCCTGTCACAACCCCCACCTTATCCGCAGGACTGATTTTAAAAGACAAGGAAAAAGCAATTGGCATAATCATCCCACCGCCTAGACCTTGCAAGATCCTACAGCAAATCAACATCCCTGGAGAAATGCTGACTGCACACAGGCAGGATCCCAGCACAAAACATAGTAAACATGTAAGAAAAACTTTTTTATAGCCAAAACGATCCGTCATCCAACCCGAAAGTGGTATTACTGCGACCTGCGCAAGCGTATATGCAGATACCACCCATTGAATCATTACATTCGTGGTGTTCATCTCCGTCACCAATGTTGGAATGGCGATGTTGACAGCTGTATTGTCCATTACAATCATAAACATCCCGATTATAACCGAAAGGAGCATAATTAAAATTGCTCCTGTTGAATTCTTTTGTTTCGCACACATAGATTTCCTCCTTAACCCTTAACTGCACCGACAGTAAGCCCTTTTGCAAAATATTTTTGAAGGAATGGATATATAATCATTACCGGAACTATTCCAATGACCGCAATTGCCATCCGAATCGTTGTTGTCGGCAGATGTACATTTTTAACTGCCAAATTCGCATGTTGCGATAAAAACTGGCTATTCTGAAGCATACTGTTAAGTACGTTCTGAAGACTCATCTTATTTGATTCTGTAATATAATAGAGGCCATTCGCCCAGTCATTCCAGTAAGCAAGTCCTGTCATCAGTCCTATCGTAGCCATAACCGGCTTTGATAAAGGTAAAATAAGCATCCAATAAATTTTCCACTCTGTCGCGCCATCTATTTTTGCGGATTCTATCAAAGATCTGGGGATACTGTTCTGAAAAAATGTCCGCATAATCATTACATTAAAACCATTTAGAAGCAGTGACGGAATTAACAGTGCCCAAAGCGTATTCTTGATATGTAATAATTGGGTATAGACCAAATAGGATGGCACCAGTCCTCCATTAAACAGCATAGTAAAAAGTACAATAAACAAAAATATCTTTCTTCCCGGAAGATAAGGATTTGACAATGGATAAGAAAGCATGCTTGTCATTATTAAACTTGCTGCGGTACCCACCGCCGTAACTAAAATAGTAATGCCATATGCATGGAAAATATATTCCCGACTTGACAGAATATATTGATAGGCATCTAAACTGAATACCTTAGGAATAATTCGGTAACCATATTGTACAACCGCATTATCATCTGAAAGAGATGCACTCAGCAAAAGCAAAAAAGGGAAAACACAAATGATTGTAGTAAAGGTGAATACAATATATGATACTATTCTTGCCTTTTGATCATTTTTTTTCATTTTTTATTCCTCCTTTCCCTAAAACAATGCATTTTCCGGATCAAAGTGTCGAACAATCAGATTGGAACCAAGCACAAGAATAAAACCAACTATGGACTGATAAAAACCTGCTGCCGAAGACATACCGATATCTCCAAGCTGAATCAGCCCCCTGTAAACATAGGTATCAATGGTACTTGTAGTTGAATATAACATTCCCGAATTCATTGTCACCTGGTAGAACAATCCAAAGTCTGAATAAAAGATTTTTCCGATTGCAAGCAATACCATCGTGATTATCACCGGCCGCATCTGGGGAAGTGTGATATGAAACACCCTCTGTATAAAAGATGCTCCATCTAACATTGCCGCTTCGTGATATTCTCTGTTAATACCTATCACAGCAGCAAAATAGATAATGCTCATTTGCCCAACACCCTTCCAAGCATTAATAAACACCAAAATGAACGGCCATGCATTTGGTGTACTGTACCAGCTAACCTGTTCCAAGCCCAACCCCGGCAAAATAACTGAATTGACAAACCCATTATCCGAGCTTAAAAAAGCATACGCCAGATAAGAAATAATAATCATAGACACCAGTGAAGGCAAAATCAGCACTGTTTGAAATATTTTGGAAAAAATTTTTTGGGTAATCTGCTCCAACAAAATAGCAATTATGATTGCCAAAACAGTATTCACCACAATAAATACTACATTGTATAATATTGTATTTCTCGTAATAATCCAGGCATCTTTTGTCTGAAAGAGAAAGCGAAAATTTTTTAATCCCACCCAGTCACTTCCAAGAATTCCTTTTGTATAATTTACATCCTTAAAAGCAATTGTCAGACCAAACAGGGGGAGATAATTATTAATCAAAAGATATACTAATCCCGGCACCATCATAAAATACAAGGGAATAAATTGCCTCATATTCCGCCTTCGCATTCTCTTTTTAGTGTTTGCGCCTTCAACCGTTGTCGTTAGCATCATTGTATAACTCATACAAACTTGTACCTCCTTCATCTTGATGATTGCATTTTAACAACGAAACTGAGTTGTTTTCTGCAACAATTCCGTTTTTTTTGTAACTTGAATCCGACATTCTCAGAGCGAGTCTGATTTGTGTTGTAAAAATGGCATTAGAATATTATATTTTCCCTTTAAACCATGATATAATTAGTTTTATAAATAGAAGGAAAATGCCAAAATGAATAGAAGGAAAATAAGAGTGAAGAATAACAAAACAACAATCTCACCAGCACACAATTCCCTGCGATATCGACTGATTCTCATGCTTATCTGTACCATGCTTCCGCTAATTATCGTTGTTTTATTAAATGTTTTGTGTGCAATAAGAGTTATAGAAAGCAAGACCGCCCAGCAATACCGCAATGAATTGTCTTATTATCTGAATCAGCTGGACTATGATATGAATAATGTAGATAGATATCTGGCCAAACTCAGCAGCAATAATGATGATATTGTTTTTCTGCAATATGGCGCTGACGAAGATACTCGCAAATTAGCTTCCTTGTCCCTGCATAATACACTTTCCACTGATATTGTGTCCTATGCACCAATAGAAGGCGTATTTCTTTATTCTTCTGAAGAAAATCTGTATATTTCCAGTACAGACTCCTCTATGCCCATTCTGGAAAATCTCTGCTATAACCAGAACACCGGAGGGAAATGGAAGCTTCAATCTTTTCCGGGTGGTCTTTATCTTACGCACACATTTTACAATGAATCTCTCCTCTATGGAGCATGGTGCAAAACAGATACTTTACTAAAGAATATCAGCTTTTCTGACGAAGGTATTCTGATATGGGCAGATGAAACAGGAACTGCTCTTAGCCCGATAGACGACTGTATTCCCAATTTTTCTAAAGGATATAACCGGTATTACCGCATTAATGGAACCCCTTATTATGTGGTCAGTGCGGACTCTCAAAATGGAGATTTTTCTCTGGCTGCACTAATTCCTGTTTCATCTGTTCTGCGGGAATTTAAAGCCATTACGTATCTTGATCTGCTTCTCATTATTGTGTCTGTATGCCTGTTTCCAATTTGGTATATTCTCTTACAGCGTTGGATTATCTTTCCGGTTAACAGACTTACTAATGCCATGGAAAAATTAGGGAAGGGCAATTTTTCTTTTCGTGTGGAAGAATGTTCTGGGATTAGTGAATATAGACTGATGAACCAAACATTCAATGCTATGAGCGGAGAAATTGAATCTTTGAAGATTGATATCTATGAACGTCAGGTTGAAAAACAAAGAATTGAATTAGAGAAGCTACAAATGCAAACTAATCCACATTTTCTTATGAACTCCTTGAACATCATTTATAATTTGGCCAAGAATAAAAACACAAATTTAATTCAGGACATGTCTCTTTGTCTGGTGGAATATTATCGCTATATCACTCAAAGTGACCGTCCATTAGTCACCATCCGAGAGGAATTGTCCCATGTTCAGAACTATCTTCACATCCAGGAAATGCGTTTTTCAGGGAAATTCAGTTCCAGCTTCATTATTAATGGCAAATTGCTTGATGCCTATTTGCCACCTATGACTGTCCAGATTTTTGTGGAAAATGTGATAAAACATGCCCTGATGCCGCTATCACCCATTCATTTGGATATTCTTGTCGAGGATAGTATCCTATATCCGGGAGAATCCTTTACAGTAGAGATCAGAGATAGTGGTCCCGGTTTTAAAGAGGATATACTACAAAAGCTTCTACACAAAGAACGATGTTCTTCTGAAGGTCATGTAGGAATCTGGAATGTTCAGCAACGGCTTTCTATTATTTATGGTGATGCTGCTTCCATATCCTTCAAAAATGCTCCAAGCGGTGGGGGAATCGTCACTATATCCCTTCCGTTACAGATAACACCCGAAAATTCTATTTTTTAATGTCCTTTATACAGGTAAAGATTAACAAAAATACAATTGCCACCTTCCGGTAGTGGCAGAATGGAGTCAGCATGTACAAGCTTCTAATCGTTGATGATGAACCTATTGCATTGGACGGAGTACTCAACTGTGTGGATCAGACACGTTTAAAAATTGATCAGATTTATACTGCCTCCTGTGTTTTAGAAGCCAAAGCTATTTTTAAAGACAATACTGTGGATATTCTGATATGCGATATAGAAATGCCCGGCGAAAACGGATTTGTATTGGCAGACTGGGTAAAAAAAAATTATCCGAACACAGCAACTCTTTTTCTTACTTGCCATGCAAAATTCGATTATGCAAAAAGAGCTTTAGAGCTTGGAAGTTTTACTTATCTCCTGAAACCGGTAACTCCCCAAGCTCTTACAACCGAGCTTGCCCGAACCATAGGATATCTTGATAAAACAAAGCATATGCATCATTTACAGGACATGGGTGTCCAATATTACAGACAGATTAGCCTAATCAGCGACAAATTCTGGTGCGATATTCTGAACGGAAACATCGCAAATGATGAATATAATATCCGATCATATGCCCAATCCCATAATATTCCGCTTCCTCCTGATGGGAAGTCTTTTCTTCCTGTTCTTGTCGAACTTCAGGACTGGGAACATCGTATTTCAACTGAAGATTTTCCTACAATTCTCTTTGCCCTCAGAAATCTGACTTCTGAATTAATTTGTGAAAATTTAGAAAGAGCCTTCACTTTTTTGACTGCGGAAAATCATATTGTAGCACTCGTACTCTGTTCCAACACCCCAGAGTATTTAGAGCAAAAGTGTTTGTCGCTTATTGAATTCTGCAACATCAGATTAGGCATTGATATCTGTTGTTATCTTGCAAACCCAATTTTTCTCACCGATATCCGCACATGCGTAGCAGAGCTGAAAAGTCGGGTTGCAAACAACATTGCTTTCAAAAACCATGTTTTTTCTGCACAGGTAATCCGGTCTTCCAACCCTGATTATGTGCCGCTGGATATGAATCTTTTAAAGACTATGCTCTCAAGTAATGAGTATCCTTCTGTTATACACAAAGCTCAGTCTCATCTTAGGGAAATGGCTGAAAATGGAACCCTTAGTGGTGATACCTTTCGCCAATTTAGTCAGGACTACATCCAGCTGATTTTTGTATACTGTAATGATAATGGTATACAGGCACATTCCCTTTTTCATACAAAAGAAGCACATTCTCTTCTGTCTGAAACACCAAAATCACTTGAAGAGCTGGAGCAGTGGACAGAAAAAATCATGCATATAGCCACTGATTACATCGAATCTGTCAACAACTCGGATAGTGCCATATCAAAAATTAAAGATTATATAGAACTTCATCTGTCAGAAGATATTACTCGTGCCGATCTTGCAGAGCTGGTTTATCTAAATCCGGATTATATGAACCGTCTTTTAAAAAAGGAAACCGGGAAATCCATTACCGAATATATTATGTACAGAAGATTGAAACGTGCTAGATATTTAATTGAGCATACTAATATGAAAATCAGTGTAATTGCCCAAAATGTTGGTTATACGAATTTTTCCTATTTTCCTAAAATTTTTAAACGGGCCTATGGATTAACTCCGGAAGAATATAAGCTCAGCCATAATCACACAGAATAGTATGTTTTTTCAAACCGAGCTACAAATGTCTGTTTTGTGTCAGTTAAAAGTAGCATTATTGACAGAGATAGCTACTGGAATTTGTTATACTTAACCCATGGAAAGCGAAGTTACGTTTTCAAAAAGGAGGGTAAAAACCATGAAAAAAATGATGAAAAATGTCATAAGTGTATGCTGTATTCTTGCCATCACTTTCTCCACACTGATTGGATGCAGTTCCAGCACACCCGACACAACTTCTCCACAATCAGAGGATGCCCCATCTGAAGAATCAGCCAATCCTTCTCATATCAGAATGGCATTTCTGTATATTGGGGAAGAACCAGCAGATCTCCAAATGGTTCAGGATGCAGTAAACAAAATTTCTATTGACGAAATTAACGTAGAAGTAGAATTTGTTCCTATCAGTCTCTTCCAGTATGGAGATCAATTAAACCTGATGATTTCAGGTGGTGAGCAACTGGATGTAGCTGCTGCCTTTCCTTCCCTGTCAGTTTTATACTCCAAGGGTCAACTCATGCCCCTTGATGATCTCATCACCGAATATGGACAAGGATTAGCGGAAGAAGTGGGGCAGGACTACTTAAATGGATGCCGTTTGGGAGGAGAAATTTATGGTATTCCCATTCTGTGCGGCTTCGCCTATAGTTCAGGTCTCAGTTATTCTGTCGACCTTGCAGAGGAGCTTGGCATCGACATGAGCAACGTCACATCTCTTGATGATTTAGATGCGATTCTGGCAGAGGTTCATGAAAAAGATCCTGATATCTATGCCATTGCTGCAAAGTCCACTTCTGCCTCATTAGTGAATCAGATGCTGACCTGTGATATGCTTTCCGATTCTATTGGCGTTCTGATGGATCCTGAAAACGGAACCACCATTGAATCGCTCTATGAAACTGAGACTTATAAACAGCTTGCTCTCAAAGTACGTGACTGGTATGAAAAAGGTTATATCATGAAAGACCAGGCTTCAACTTCCGAAACACTGTTATCTTTAATTGCAGCAGACAAGGCTTTCTGTGGAATCACCAACTACACTCCGGGCATTGAGATGGAACAGATGTCCTCAACAAATGGAAAACGTGTAAAGGTTATTCCGCTTTCAGATCCTTTGGTAAGCTCCACATCTGTTTCAGTTTCCACCATGTGTATTCCTATCACATGCAGCGACACAACAGCAGCAATGAAATTTCTTAATCTGCTGTATACAAATGCAGAAGTTATTAATCTCATTGATTGGGGTATTGAGGGTGTTCATTATGTAAAAAATGAAGATGGTACAATTCGCTATCCTGATGGTGTCACTGCTGAAACTTCTACGTATAACATTGGAACTCAGTTTATGAATGCAAATGAGCTCTTAAGCTATGTGTGGGAGGGTAATGACCCTAATCTCTGGCAGGAAAAAGTTGCTTTTGAAGAAAATGCCATTGCTTCCAATGCACTCGGCTTCAATTTTGATTCTTCTTCTGTCAAAACGCAGATGACAGCTGTGTCCAATGTTATTAATCAGTATGAAGATGCCTTGGGAAATGGTACTGTAGATGTTGAATCTACTCTTCCGCAATTTATTAAGGCTTTAAAAGATGCCGGAATTGATGATATTATTACCGAGAAGCAGAAACAGTTTGATGAATTTTTAGCAACTAAATAATACCAGAATCATAAATCACCCCGGAAATAATGCACTGTCTGCAATATTTTGGGGGTGATTTTATTCAATATTCAAAATTTTTTATTTCATAGTACATCCATCTACCCGGAGCGTACCAAATCCATGGGTAGAACTCTATACATAACTGTAAGCAATTACGCAACCTACCGTGACAACTGCAGATTTTCAGGGCTTTTTATATGTCAACACAATCCCGGTTACAGATGCAATAAAGACAAATGGTGCGAGTCTTACGAAAAAGTATTCAAAACCATGCAGCAATGTCCCTGCAATTGCCAATTCCGGATTATTGAAATCCCAGTCCAAATAAGCACTCTGTATCATTGCAAAAGCAATAAAAACGATTACTATAATTACACATAACGTAACAAGTAAATAACGGATTGTCTTTCTTCGCGCGGAACTTCTTCTGACTCACTCAAACCGGGTTCTTGTACGGTTTCACCAAGTAAGATGCTTACAGAGGTGTCCAGTGCATCTGCCAATGAAATAAGCATACCGGAATCAGGAACCGATAAGCCCTGCTCCCATTTAGCATAAGACTGTCTTGAAATTTTACTACTTCTGCCACTTGTTCCTGTGTGAGTCCCTTTAAATTACGTAACATCACAAGATTCTCTGACAACATGATCACCACTTCCTTTCTGACATCTTCATTATAGGTTCTGTCGGATTAGACTTACACCATACAAACTTGTCAGCTTTTTCGGATCTGTGTTAACTTTGGTTGCTTTATCCATTCCTGTGCCATGTTGCTGATCGCCGATGCAAATTCATTTTTTACTTTTTCCTTATCATCTGCACCATCATATACGCTGTAATAAAAATACATCGTTGCATAAAATCGGACTGCGTTCTCTTCGGCATGCGCAATTCCCATGCTCTCAAATAAATCTTTTACATATGTGGCAGGTCCGGACGAAAGATATTGTTGATATAACCCCTGCATCTCTTCACTCCGAAACTGCTCTATTGTCAGCATCTTCCGAAACGATGCTGCGAAATCATCCTCCGTCCAGTATACAAACATAGACTTGCTATATTCGACAAATTCCTCCAAAGACACTGTCTTGTACTGATCCGGCTTACTCGCTTTATCGTCTTCCGGCATGTCATACTCTGCTGCCTGCTTGATGTCTCCCTGCTCCATCCGCTCTACAATGCAGTCAAAAATATCTCTTTTGCTCTTGTAATGGCGGTATAATGCTCCTTTCGTCATGTCAAGCTCTCCGGCAATCTGACTGACCGAGACAGCTTCATAGCCATCTCTGGCAAACAGATGCAGAGCTACCGTTAATATTTCTTCTTTTCTATTTCTCATGTGGAATCTCCTCCCTGTAAGTGGATTCTCTTCCGAACAAAGTCTGTATTTCCTTATTCTTTTGTGACCAGTCCCTGTTTATATGATATTCTCCTCGTATATTGCATATTTTTGTTTTCTTTCGTCTGGTCATACTTCGTTTTCCATCCAGGAAAACCTTAGCTCCGGGTACTTTCTCATACACTTTCAAAATAACCTTCGCCAAATAGTCACGCTATATCATACATCTCTCGGCAGATCTTTTTTCCGGTTTCCGTCCGGAAAATATTCCGGTAAGAGGTCTGCAAGGCTTCTTCGGACAGTTCGTCCTCACACATGTTTACAAGGAAATCCGCTTCCACCAGAATCTGATAATCAATGCCGTCTATATTGTTGTAGGTATGATGATGGGCGATCAGATACTGTACCCGCTCGGAAACTTCTCTGGAAAAACCAAGATCTGCCAGCAGCTTTTCGGCAATGGCCGGGCCTTCTTTTTCCTGTAATTTTCCATTACAGTTTCCGTATTTTTCTTCACACAGATGGATGCCGATATCGTGAGTCAATGCTGCCGTCTCCAAAATAAATAAGATCTTAGCATCCACCTTCTCCATTTCCGCAATCAGTTTCGCATAGCTGTGTACCTTGCAAAAATGCTGAATGCGCTTTGCATCTCCATGGTAAAGTTCGATCATTGCCATATGTAATTTGTTGATCATTTTATTTTTCCTCCTGCCTCCGAAATAACCTACTGGATCTTTGATACAATGCCTTCTTCCGTCAGTGTCTGCAAACATTCCTGTGCATCTTCATCATGCATCATCTGCCACACCTGCTCCATACCGGGCGCCAGTGGCTTCTTCAAAAACTTTTCTCCAGAGATCCAGTAGACCTTTCCCTCCTCGGATGAGATCAATTTTCCTTCATATTCCGACGTTTTATATAAAAAGCCCACATTCCTTATATCCCCTGTCATCCAGTGATATATGCCGGTCAGTCTGGGATTTTTGATCGTCAGTCCGGTCTCCTCATAGATTTCCCTGATCACCGACTCCCTAAAGGTCTCCCCAGGCTCCACATGCCCACCGGGAAACGTCGTTCCCGAATAATTCTTCCCCACCTTGTCCAGCGCCACTACATTACCTTCTTTATCATAGACCATACACATATTCATAAAAATCACTTTTTCAATTTCAGCCATTACTCTCACTCATTTCTCTAAGATAAACTTAATATAGCATAATCTTGCTATGCCGGCAAATCGAGTTAGTGTAACTTGAAAGTTAGTAAAATAGTTGTTCTAAAATCCACGCAGAAAGGGCTGCCCGCCCCGGACTCGGATGC
>ENA-OZSM01000078-OZSM01000078.1-human-gut-metagenome-genome-assembly--contig:-NODE-78-length-20544-cov-8.631607_pt1 | contig 20544 bp, 17 predicted proteins | sample MGYA00244119_ERZ653960 | MGnify/ENA primary metagenome ERZ653960 (study PRJEB26926, sample SAMN06164797) | human gut metagenome | biome: ENVO:00009003; feature: ENVO:2100002; material: ENVO:00002003...
TTCACTTTGTTCAAGCCACTACGCCCTTGACTCGTCGCCGCCCTTCAAAGGGCGTCTGTATTACCGGCTACCCCTTGAAGGGGTCCTCGTACTCCTTCACACTGAGTTTATCCTGCATGATATCGTACTTCTCCTGGTCTTGTATATACTTTTTTATAGTTGCCTCATTAAGTCCTACTGTACTTACATAGTATCCTTCTGACCAGAAATGTCTGTTTCCAAATTTATACTTTAGGTTTGCGTGCTTATCATAAATCATAAGTGCACTTTTTCCCTTTAAGTATCCCATAAACTGTGACACACTGTATTTCGGTGGTATGCTTACTAACATATGAATATGGTCGGGCATAAGATGCCCTTCTATAATCTCTACTCCTTTGTATGCACACAATTGTTTCAAAATATCTCTAATGCTCTCTTTGTATTGATTATAAATTATTTTTCGTCTATACTTTGGAGTGAAGACGATATGGTACTTACACATCCACTTTGTGTGTGCTAAATCGTTGGTCTTATTGGCCATTTTAATCACCTTTCCTTTCTGTAGTAGTGGCTTGGACACCTCTATTATACCTTGGAAAGGTGATTGTGCTATAAGCACCTGCCCACCACCCGCATAGCAGGTGGTTTATTGTTTCGCACATCTCCATTTCTCCGTTTGGAGAAACTCCGATGCACTCAACAGGCTAAAGCCCATAGAAAAAACAGCCGCCATTACTTACAATAATGACGGCTGTACCATTTTTATTTTTCCAACGCCTCCCTGCAGAAATAACAGCAATATCTGTCTCTGGAATTCAAAGGCAGTAGATTCTCCGCGCCACAGTACCCGCAGATTACGCATCTGCAGTTTGCGGGAACCGGGTCACCCAGCAAAAGCTGCCTGCCGGGAGTCCGTCCATCGGAACGCTGTCGCATTTTCCGTGCAGTTTCCGCCTCCTCCTTGCGGTGCTCCTCCTCGTCCTGCTTTGCCTTCTCATGGAGATACCCCATGGTGCTGTGCTTGGACGGATCACTCTGGGCAGGCGCAGGCTTTTTCGCCTGGGAAGTATTGCTTACCGCGCTGTGGGACGGATAAGAAGTTGCTGCCGGACGGCTTGTGGTGGCGGGTCTGGACTGCACCGGCTACGAGTTACGGAACACCTCCGCTGACTGCTGTGCAGACTTCGCTGGTGTGTTGGGTTTCACCTCACTGCCCTTGGACCTTTTCCTGACCCCACGGATAATCACAAAAAAGAATATGTAAAAAATAAAAAGACTTAATAAACTGCTTGCCATACCAATCCCTCTCCTTCTAAGAAAATAACCATATTTAGCATATCATCAAATAAAGGCGAGTGCAAGAAATGGTTTACAAATAGGTAAAAGGTTCTCCTGCCTCCACAAACTGGATGGGAACTCCAGGGGCGAGGGGCTGCAGCCACTCCGGGAGATATTTCATGCCTGCCTCCTCTGTGCGGTTGTGTCCGGGAATAATCAATGCCTTGTTCATATTCATCATGGACGCATCCCTCACATAAGCGCAAAGTGTCCACTCCACGATTTCACCGCAGACAATGACATCCAGACTTTCTTCCTCCATAAGCTGCATGGGTGTGTACTCTTTGCCCAGTCCCAGGCTGCCACCGCCAATTAAAATTCCTACCCGTTCCACCGGGGTCTCCGGCTTTCCTACAATCTGCATCACATCCATGTGGAGTTTGCTTTTTAACTCCTTTGCCAGCTCGCCCACGGTTGTTTTAGGGATTTTATAGCAAAAATCCGACTCTCTGAGAATTTTCCGCTCTTTTGAACACATTTTGGGGATGTGATAGTTTTCCCATCCCAGTTCCCGGATGAGTCCCTGGTAAATTCCATCCCCTTCCACTGCCATGTGGATGTAGTCGTGCATCCGCCAGATTGCGATTCCGTAGTCCAATATCAGTTTTCTTTTTTCCAGATAAACGGAATCCTGCTCCTCCCACTCCCTGTCGTCATTGCAGGTAAAATAGGTAGGTTCATGGGTCACAATGAGATTGGCACCCAGTTCGTGCGCCTTTTTAATCACATCCACCGTTGCCATAAAAGTAGTCACGATTCCGGTAATTTCCATTTCCGGGTCACCCTCTATCAACTGGTCGCAGGTTCTGTCCAGCCGGTTTAACCCGCATTTTTCAATGACATTGTCAATTAACTCCTGTACTTTCATCTTTATGTCCATTCCTTTCTCCGGTTTTGTATTCATCCGAACCAATCCTTCAGAAACAATTCGTAGTTGTTACTCTGTTATCATACCCCATGGCAGGAATCTGCGCAAGAATGGATAGAGTAAACTTACTGTCAGTTGGAGAGTCGCAGAAGATTCCCTGCTATAGACTTGCCCAGATCGTTTTCTCATAGTCTACTTCTCCCATGGCCTTTTGTCAAATACCACCCAGACGCTCCCGGATCGCCAGCTTTTTCCGTATGTCTATACTCGGAATGGTTGCCTGCATCTTTTCGATGTATACCCTGTCATTGTCATGATGGTGGAGCAGCAGACTCCTCATATATCCCCTGTTTGGACGCACGGATATCCCCTCGGTTCCCGTTGCCTCCTCCTGTTTATGGCTGCGACGGTACTTTACCAGTTCCAGTATCTTTTCTTCTCCGTAATCCTTCACATAGCATCTCAGCTGGCACATCGCATCCGCTCCGGCTTCACTCCAGCCCATCGGGCGGGAACTCATACGGTCGGAATACATATGGCTCACATGTCCTTCTGCACTGCATCCATAGACATTTTTATCCTGCATTCTTCTCACTGCACTGTCCCAGTTGTTCAGCAGATACTCCTCACAGTCATTCACTACGTTTTCGTTTGGTGCACATTTCCGGATAGCTTTTATGGTCTTTACAAACTTTTTCTTCTTTCCCTTATACAGGGCTTTCCACAGCCGTCCTTTGGCTTCTCCTGCCTCATCCAGCATCTGGTTGGCTGCCTTGTTGATATATTTCATCATGTGGAACTTATCCAGTACCGGAACTCCTTTTTCAATGGATTCCGCCCCTGCTTTGATCCATGCTCCTCCATCTCCACTGATATACACCACATTCAGATACCGGCTCTCGTAGTTCGTGTCAATGTATTCCTGCATCCGTTCAAACAGATGTCTGTTTGCTTCTCCCCCGCTGCAAAGACCTCCCAGGTAGAAGACATTCTTCAGTTCCTTCCGCCCGTCTTTCTTTTCCTGTCCTTCATACAGATACAGCAGCTTCCCGATCATGCTGCCCTTCTTCTCTGTTCCGTTTTTCTCCTGCTTGTGGATGTGATCCTCGTCTGCCTCGATATAAAGGTACTCCACACTCTTTTTCTTCTCCGGCTTCGGAAAGGGCAGTTCTGTCTGGATCCCATGTACCTTATCCATGACGGCTGTCTTGCTGATCACAGAATCTTCTCCCAGTGCCCTGGCAGCACTGGCATAGCTGGTCTTTACCGCCTCTGCCAGCACCTCAGCTTCCGCACGGCTGCTCAGTCTTTCATGGGCATCCAGTTCCATCCATTCATCCAGAAGATAATGGCAGGTTCCGTCCTTACGGCTCCGGAACAGCGTGTGGGTAAAACGGACCGGTCCCACTGTCGTCAGCAGCTGGCGTTCATCATGCCTCTGGATGGTATATTTTTCTGCTCTGGAAATATCCTCACACAGCATACGGTCCATGTCGCTGTACAGGGCTGCCATATGCTCCGCCGTTGCCTTTCTCGCAGCCTCCGCAAGCTGTTTCTCGTACAACTCCATATCCTTCATCCCGGATAAGAGAAAAAGTTCATCCGCCTTTTCAAAATCCCTGTACAGCTTTTCCGCTGAGTATGCTATAATGTTTTTCATGAGAGTACCTCCATCGACTGTGTTTTAGATTCTAGTCAAATCCATTATAACAGAGATGTTGGTGCTCTCTCTTTTTCTTTTATTCAACTGACAAAAACTTTACTCTATATCTACAAAAGCTTCTTCTCTATCTGATACAGTTTCTCACCTGTCGCCCGCATGCTGTGTTCCTCCGCCAGTGCCCTGCCTGCCCGGATTCTGTGTCTTACTTTTTCCCGCGGTTCTTCGTACAAGATGTCTCGGACTGCCCTCTCGTAGGAATCCGGATCGCTGGCTTTGCGCACCTGCTCGCCGTCGGTAAGCCACCCTTCATACACCGGAATGTCTCTCACGATCACAGGAATCTCACAGGATAATGCCTCCAATACCACGATTCCTTCCGTCTCTTCATAACTGAAAAAAGCAAATGCATCCGCACCGCAGTACGCATCCCGCAGGATCCCGGACGGTTGGAAACCGGCAAAGATCACATTTTCCGGCTTCTCTGCCACAGCCTTTTTGATCTCTGCCGGAATCAACGCATTGTTCCCGCCCCCAAACCATAGAAAAATAATGTCTGGCATCCTTTTTGCCATTTCCAGAAAATCCTCGATTCCTTTTCTGTGAATCAGATGCCCGGCGGATATCACGACCTTTTTATCCACAGGAAGATGAAAAAATATCCGGAATCGTCCACCTGCCTGCTCTGTTTTGTGGAAAAATTCAGTGTCCACACCATTGGTCAGTGCATAAATCTCCCGATGCAGATCATATTTCATTAACAATTCCCGGGAATATTCCGTTGGTGTGATAACCACATCTCCCTGTCTATAACAATGGCGGATCCATTTTTTGAATAAAGGAGCCGCCAGATTGGAACCGATAAAAGAATTCTTAAAATCTTCCATGGTGGAATGTCCGTAATAGACGACCTTTTTCCCCTGCCGTCTTGCCCGCCGTGCCATCAGCGGCGAATCAGGCAATACGGTATTGATCTGTACGATATCCGCCTCTTTCCAGACGTCCGTCACGGTCACTTTTGCTGCTCGCAGCATCTTCTCCTGATGGCGGATGGCGCTGCCGACGCCGCTTTTTGCCACCAGTGAAAGTCCGCCTTTATATATATAAATTTTCATAAGTATACTCTCCTATACCAGGTGGAAAATCACCTGGAACAGTGTCGTCAGTCCCAGACTATACAGCGCAATGGAGAAAGGCTTCCCCAGAAAGATGACTGTCACAAACTGTTTCCATGTCATGTTCGTCGTTCCGGCGAGATAACAGAGAAAATCATCCGGTGCCACCGGCAGAAAGATTGCCAGTGCAAATAATTTCAAAAATCTCCCCTTCAGCTCCGTCCATGTCAGGTATTTTTCAATCATTTTCCCGGGAAACATCTTGTACAGCACCGGTCTTCCCAGACTTCTTGCTATTCCAAAAGCAATGCAGGATCCCACACAGATTCCTATATAATTATAGAAAAATCCCGGCACCGCTCCAAAGAGCAGCACTCCTGCCAGACAGCTGATGCCACCCGGTATGATGGGAAACACCACCTGAACGATCTGGATCAGCACGAAGATCAGTGCACCGATCATTCCGAAACGGTTCACAAACTGCTGCATGGTCTCCACCGATTGGAAAATGCCGCTCTGATAGCCCCAGACTGCCAGTATTCCACAGAGGATCAGACTAACCCAGGATGCAATATTGACGGCTCTTTGCCAGGTGTTTTTCTCTTTCGGCCTGTTTTTCTTCGATCTGTCGCTGGTATAGTTGCTCCATACTTCCCGCAAATCTTTTTTGGGAAAATATTTCTGCGGACTGTTTTGCATAACTGCACATTCCTCTGCGTTCATCGTCTTCTTTCTCCTTCCAGTTCTTCAGGTCTTTCAAGAATTCCTCTTCGGTCCGGTACTGCCAGCCGTTTTTGCCCTCTTCCACAACCGCCCGCAGGCATTGATCCCTTCTGCATAATAACGGTAATCCTGCTGCCAGTGCTTCCGCATAGGTAAGCCCCTGGGTCTCACTGGTGGAAGCGCTGACGAACAGATCTCCTGCCGGATAATAAGATGCTACTTCAGCGGGTGATACCATTCCGGTAAAAATAACGCTTTCCGTCACACCCAGTTCTGCTGCCTTTTTCCGTAAAGTCTCCAAATAAGGACCGCCGCCTACAATCATCAGTATTGTGCCGCTCTCCTGAATTTTCTGCTGGTACTCCAGCAATTCTTCCACATTCTTCTCTTTTGCCAGACGACCTACATATAAAAGCACTGTGGTCTTCCGGTCTATTTTATATTTTCTTCGGATTCTCTCCCGGGAATCCGTCCGGGTCTGCGCGTCATATTTACTCAGATCAATCCCCGATGGGATCACTGATACCGGACAATGAATGCCATAGCCTTTTAGTAATGTCTCTATTTTTGTGCTGGGAGCGATCATACTGTCCACCTTCTCGGAGATCTGTCGCGTCAGGAACTGTACCATATTCCTGCCCCATTTCTTGTAAGGGGAAAAATAGTGGGTATAATCTTCGTATACAGTATGGTAAGTATGCACCAGAGGGGTCTTACATTCCTCTGCGATCTTTTTTGCCATGAAAAAGGTAGAAAATTCACACTGGGAATGCACAATATCCGGATTCCACTCTATAATCCTGCGATACAGTTCGCGTCCCGGGGACACCCGAAGTCTTGCTCCCGGATAAATATATCCGGCATTCACGGAACCCATATAGATCACACCCTCTTCTTCGTAGGAATGAGCTGTACGGGACAGGGTCAGGATCTTCACTTCATGTCCTCTTTGCTGTAATTCCTCCCGCAGATTGCATACCGAAGTAACAACTCCGTTGATGGCCGGCTTGTACCAGTCTGTTGTGATCAATACTTTCATCTTTTTTCTCCCTTCCGTTTATTTTCTCTGAATTGATCTCAGCATAACAGACACAGGTAAATTCCATCCGAATAAAATCAAAAGTTTTCCTAAAGTTTCTGTGAGTTTTTTCCAAAATGTGCACTAAAAAACAGCATTCTCCGGAAATTTCCGGAAAACGCCGTTTTTAATCGTCTTTCTATAAAATTATTATCTTTCTTCTCTGAAGTACGCCAGTCCCAGACTTGCAGGGGGCTGATTCTCTCTCTTGCTCCGCATACTCGTGATGACCAGTACCAGTAAGGTAACAACATAAGGGATCATCTTATACAGCTCCTGGTACTCCATATGCTCGATACCGGTGGGCAGATACAGATACAGAATATACAGACCACCGAACAGGAAAGAAGCAAATACACTGATATTCGGTCTCCAGATAGTGAAGATGACCAGTGCAATGGCAAGCCAGCCTCTGTCACCGAACGCATCGTTGGACCAGACACCGCAGGCATAATCCATTACATAGTACAGTCCGCCCAGACCTGCGATCATACATCCCACGCAGGTAGCGATGTATTTGTACCGGGATACGTTGATACCGGCTGCATCTGCGGTATTGGGACCCTCACCGACTGCTCTTAAGTGCAGTCCGGTTCTGGTATGACTCAGAACATACGATGCCGCAAACGCAATGATCACTGCCAGATAAGCCAGGAATCCATAGGATAAAAACAGCTTGCCAAACCAGCCAAGTTTTCCCGCAAAAGGAAGTGACTTACTGAAATAACTGCTGGTAGCAGACAGTGCAATGGAAGGTACATCACTGTTCACCAACTTGATCAGGGATCCGCCAAAGAAGTTACCGAAGCCGACACCGAAGGTGGTCATTGCCAGACCGGTCACGTTCTGGTTCGCCCGCAGGGTAACAGTCAGGAAGCAGTACAGCAGTCCCATCAACAGGGATCCTAACAGGCAGCAGAGCATCGGAATCGCAATAGCAAGAAACCCATTCATGTTCGCCGCGCCTCCTGCGGATCTCTCATAGAAGAAAGATCCGATGACACCACAGATACCTCCCACATACATAACGCCGGGGATTCCCAGATTCAGGTTACCGGATTTCTCCGTGATGATCTCACCGGTACTCCCGTATAACAGAGGAATTCCCTGTACGATTGCTCTCGGAATAAATGCAAGTAAAAATGACCACATGCTTACTGTTCCTCCTTTTCTGCTTTTTTACGGAACTGCAGTCTGTAAGTAATGAAGAACTCACAGCCGATGATAAAGAACAGGATAATACCTGTCAGAATATCGGAGTAAGAATGATTCAGTCCAAAATTGGTAGAGATCTCACTGGCTCCGCGATCCATGAAAATGATCAGGAAGCTGGAGAATACCATGGTCAGAGGATTGAACTTGGACATCCAGGATACCAGTACAGCGGTAAATCCCTGTCCACCTGCAATCGTGGTGGTCACAGTATGATTGATGCCTCCTACCAACAGCAGACCTACCAATCCACACAGAGCACCGGATAACAGCATGGTGCGGATAATGACTTTTTCAACCTTGATACCCACATATTTCGCAGTATTTTCACTCTCACCCACAACAGAGATCTCATATCCCTGCTTACTGTAATTAAGATATACATACATGAAAATTGTGATCACTACTGCCACTACAATACTTAACAGATATTTGGAACCGAAGATCTGCGGCAGCCAGCCCACGTTGGTGTTCTGGTTGATGATACCGATCTTACCGGATCCCTTGGGAACCTCCCATACTATCGTATAAAATGCCACCAGCTGGGTAGCTATGTAGTTCATCATCAGCGTAGACAGTGTCTCATTGGTATTCCATTTCGCCTTGAAAAATGCGGGAATGAAGCCCCAGATGGCTCCTGCTGCCAGGCTGGCCACGATCATGCACAGGATCACAACTGCGTTTGGAAGCTTATCTCCCAGACAGATCATGCAGGCTGCTGCTGCCAGACCGCCGATCAGCACCTGTCCCTCACCGCCGATATTCCAGAATTTCATCTTAAATGCCGGAGTCAGTGCCAATGCGATCAAAAGCAGGATCGCTATATTCTGAAAAGTGACCCAGGTCTTGCGGACGGATCCGAAAGCACCCAGAACAATGGACTGATATACCTGTAAAGGATTGATTCCCGTGGTGATCGTCGTAATGATACCGCACAGGATCAGCGCCAGCAGGATTGCCAGAAATCGGATCCCCAGAGCTTTGTACCAGGGGAGCGCATCTCTTTTTACGATATGAAACAAAGGCTCTTTATTCTTTTCCTTCATGTTCTTTGCCTCCTACTCTGGTCATCAGCATACCGACCTCATTTTTGTCTGTCTTTCTCGCATCCAGAATACCACTGACTTCTCCGCCGCACAATACCATGATACGGTCGGACAGCTCCATCAGCACATCCAGATCCTCACCTACGAAAATCACGGCAACGCCCTTTTTCTTCTGTTCATTGATCAGGTCATATATAGTATACGAAGAATTGATATCCAGTCCACGTACCGCATAAGCCGTTAACAATACAGTAGGTGCAGACGCAATCTCTCTTCCAACGAGAACCTTCTGTACATTACCACCGGACAATCTACGTACCGGAGTGGTGATACCCGGGGTTACAACCTCCAGATTTTCTACCACATCAGTCGCAAGCTGTTTGGAAGGCTTTCGGTTCGTAAACGGTGTATGTCCCTGTCGGAAGGAACGTAACATCATATTATCGGTCAGATCCATATTGCCTACCAGACCCATGCCGAGACGATCCTCCGGCACAAAAGAAAGTGATACGCCCATCTCTGCGATCTTCAACGGATCCTTGCCGATCAGCATTTCCTTACTTCCATCATCTTCCACGTAACTGATCGTGCCGGCTTCTGTTACCTGCAGACCTGCAATGGCTTCCAGAAGCTCCTTCTGTCCACAGCCGGAGATACCGGCGATTCCCAGGATCTCACCACTGTTGGCGGTAAAGGAGACATCCTTCAGCTTAACGATACCTTCTTCGTTACGTACAGTCAGTCCCTGTACTTCGATACGGGGCTTCGGATTCACAGGTTCCGGTCTGACAATATTCAAAGTAACCGCATGTCCCACCATCATATTGGTCATTTCCGTAACTGTGGTATCCTTTGTCAGCATGCTTCCAATATACTGACCGTTACGAAGCACAGCCACCCTGTCGGACAGAGATTCCACTTCATGCATTTTATGGGTAATGATAACAATGGCTTTACCGTCATCTCTCATTTTCCGGAGAACGTTAAAGAGCTTCTCGGTCTCCTGCGGTGTCAGTACAGCGGTAGGTTCATCCAGGATCAGGATATCCGCACCACGATACAGCACCTTTACAATCTCTACGGTCTGCTTCTGGGACACCGTCATATCATAGATTTTCTGCTTCGGATCTACTTCAAAACCGTATTTGTCACAGATTTCCTCTATTTTCCGGGAAGCCTCCCTGATATTAAGCCTGCCTTCCAGACCCAGAATGATATTCTCGGTAGCGGAAAGTACATCAATCAGCTTAAAATGCTGATGCACCATACCGATTCCCAGTCGTAACGCATCCTTGGGGGATTTGATGACCTCTTCCTTACCGTTAATAAATATCTGTCCCTCATCCGGGAAATAAATACCGGAGAGCATATTCATCAGTGTCGTCTTACCGCTGCCGTTTTCCCCAAGCAGTGATAATATCTCACCCTTATAGATATCCAGATTTACCTTATCATTGGCAATCACGGATCCAAAAGTCTTGGTAATGTTTTTCATTGAAACCGCAGCTACTTTTGTCTCTTTTTCCATCCTAGTCACCTTTCCAATTTATCCACGACCTGCAGATTTTCAGGTCTTTTACTACCTGGCATAAGCACACTGGCCGCCCCTTTTCTATCTCATCCATCCGCAAAAGATCAATAAGTTAGAAAAAGGGCGGCGCGGCGATAAACGCTGCGCCGTCCGGGCTATTTCAATAAGTCAATTAATACTGCTCATCCAACAGGTTGATTCCATCAATTCTTACATTGAAGTAAGGAGCGGAACGGAATGCAACATCGGACTCATGGAAGTATCCGTCACTTACTACCTCATGGTCGGGAGTATAATCAGGATCGGTATCGATATCAGCTTCATAGCTGTCCAGAGCCTTGCCGTCTACAGTAAAGGTGGCGATATCATATACATGAGTCTTGCCTGCGATCAGATCAGCCTTTGCAGCTTCTACTGCTTCTGCAGTACCGTCTGCTACAGCAGCACCAAGATCGCTCAGCTCTACAGAGCCGGTCTCCAGAGTACCACACCAATCGGTATCGATAGGAGTTCCATCTGCTACACATTTAATAGCATACTCAAAGTAAGGCTCCCAGTTAACTCTGGAAGATACCAGGAAGGTATTGGGACAGGCTGCCTCCGTGCTTCCATTGTAAGATACATTGGGAACACCTGCGGTCTCACATGCGGTAGGAGCACCCATGGAGTCTGCATGCTGGCTGATCAGTACACATCCGCCCTCGATCAGCTTGTTAGCTGCTTCCTTCTCAGCGGTCTCATCGTACCAGGAACCGGTAAAGGTTACATCCATGGTAACGCTGGGGCATACGGAACGGGCGCCCAGGAAGAAGGATGTATAACCGGACATAACTTCTGCATATGTATAAGCACCTACATAACCCATCTTAGCCTGATCTTCGGTAATATCACCGTTAGCGATCATCTCATTCAGCTTCATGCCTGCAACGATACCTGCAAGGTAACGGCCATCATAAATGGAAGCAAATGCATTGTGGAAGTTGTCCAGACCCTCAGTATGAGCCTTGGTTCCGGTTGCATGGCTGAACTGAACATTGGGATACTCCTTAGCAGCCTCGATGATGTAGTCCTCATGTCCAAAGCTGTCTGCGAAAATGAAATTGCAACCTGCATCAGCAAGCTCACAAGCTGCTTCATAAGCTTCCTGTCCTTCAGGAATGTTGGTCTTGGTCATGTACTCAATGCCAAGCTTCTCACAAGCTGCCTTTGCTCCGTTCAGGAAGTTCAGATCATAAGTAGAGTTCTCATCATGCAGGAAAATAAAACCTGCCTTTACACCACTGACAGCTTCGCCATCAGCTGCTTCAGTAGTAGCTGCTGCCTCAGTAGTAGCTGCAACAGTTGCCGCATCTGTGCCGGTGGTTGCTGCGTTATTGGATCCGCATCCTGCCAGAGCAGTAACTGCGAGAGCCATAGCTGCGAGTAAACTTACGACTTTCTTTTTCATAATTCTCCTCTTTCTGCGCTGCTGCTTCGTTACAGATCCATGTAGCAGCGCGGGCACAGATCTGCAGATAAACCGGTGAGTCAACGCAAAAAGGGTGTATGACACCTTCATACGACCCCTTTATTGTACTCTCTCAACATTAGTCAGTATAAGCATTTGTCTGACTTCTTGTCAAGAGAAGTATTAAATTTTTATTAACTCGTTTGCGAATGTGGTTCTGAATAGTTATCTAACTTATCTAACTCTTAAGATCGAAATGTGATCTCTCCTGTTTTGTCATCCATGCTTTCCACAATAGCGAGCGACTCTACACGGATACCCTTGGAACGGATCAGGTCGCCGCCCTTCTGGAATCCCTTCTCAACGGCAATGCCGACACCCTCTACAGAAGCTCCCGCTTTATTGACAATGTCGATCAAACCCTCCAGTGCGCATCCGTTGGCCAGGAAATCATCAATGATCAGAATATGATCTTCCGGATGCAGAAATTTTTTGGAGACGATCACGTCATATACTCTCTTGTGCGTAAAGGATTCGATCTTGGTGGAATATACTTCGCCGTCAATATTTACGGACTGGGACTTTTTTGCAAATACCACAGGCACATGAAAATGCTGGGCTGCCACACAGGCGATGCCGATACCGGAAGCTTCCACAGTCAGGATCTTCGTAATCTTACGGTCTGCAAACAGACGCGCCCACTCTTTTCCCATTTCATTGAACAGATCAATGTCCATCTGATGATTCAGAAAAGAATCTACTTTTAATACATTCCCTGCTTTTACTGTACCGTCTTTGCGAATGCGCTCTTCGAGTAATTTCATTGTATGTCTCCTCTTTTGTTTCTACTTAATATATTCTGTGGTAGTACTTTAGGCTTTTATGTCTCTTATTATACGCAGGATATTGTTCCTTTTTCAATAGAAGAACTATATTTCTTGCTATTTTGACAACATTTTGCTATGTTAACCATTAGAATACTGAAATCACGAGGTGTCTTATGCCTATCAAAGGATATATCATAGAAAAATACAATGCCATGACCAACGCTTATACCTGCAATCGTCTGGTACAGGAAGCTTCTGCCCTGGATATGGATCTGCAGATTGTCGGAATCCATGATACTACGGTTTCTATGCAGGGTGTTATAAATCATGGTAAAATACTGGAACCTGTGGATTTTGTCATCAACCGCTACAAATGGGGACGGGAAAAGGATGCTATAAATGCACTTGCCACCCGAAGCTATAATCCTTTAACTGCTTATAATATCTATATTAATAAATTTGAACAGGTACGAAGGCTTCATTCCGAAGCCTTTTTGATCCCGAAATATCTTTTGGGAACTTCTCTGTTGCCTTTTTCTTCTATTGTAGAACAATTGGGGCTTCCTTTTGTTGCTAAAGGACTGGAAAGCTCCATGGGAGAAGAAATCGCCTGCATCCGGGATAAGGCTTCTTATGAGGAACTCTCTCTTAACTACCCTTCCTCCAAGGAATGGCTCTTCGAAGAATTTATCTCGGAAAGCTACGGCAGAGATCTGCGATTTTACAGCATCCGCGGAGAAGCCGTTGCCTGTATGCAGCGCAGATCCCAGGGGGATTTCCGTGCAAATGTAGCTCTGGGAGCTTCGGTAGAGCCTTACCCTGTCACGCCCGGCATCCGTACCATAGCCGCAGATATTTACGAACAGACCGGACTGGATTTTCTGGGAATTGATCTGCTTTTTGGCAGAGAAAAACCTTATTTTTGCGAAATCAATGTTATGCCGGGACTGGAAGGCATTGAAAAAGCCTCCGGTATTAATGTTGCAGCAAAAGTTTTGGAAACAATACGGTCAGACTTTGCATAAGGAACTTATCTCATATTTGTACCTGCACAGTGTACGAAAATATACGATACTGTTATATCGCTAAAATTGCAGGTTACGGAAAGGTATGCTTATTTTTATGAACAATGCTTCCGGAACACCACTGGAATTTCATAAGATCACTACGCAAAAAGAGGCGGAAGACTTCGTCTATGCTTCCTATTTGCGGGCTGCCACACATCAGGACTATGCTGCAAAGGATGCCGGAAAAAGACATCCTGAGCTGACGAGATCTCTGCTCCGACAGAAATCGATTGCTCCCTGTGTCGTCGTCACCGGAAGCAAGGGAAAAGGATCCGTTGCCAATATGATTTCCCGGATCCTGCAGACAAATTTATGCATAGGCCTGATGACCAGTCCTCATATTACTGATTTCAGAGAGCGCTTTCGCGTCAATGATACCATGATCAGGGAAGCCGACTTTTGCCGTCTGATGGCAGAGATCCGGCCGGAGATTCTGGACATTGCCTCCGATCTGCCGGAGTCGGTATGTATCAGCCCCATGGGCATTCAGGCGGACCTGGCACTGACTTATTTTTCGGAAAAGCATACGGATTTCAATGTATTTGAATGCGGAAAGGGTGCAAAATTTGATGATGTAAACAACATTCGTCACGACTATGCCGTGATCAACCGGATTTTCTTAGAGCATACAAGAGAGCTGGGAGATACGTTAGCTGCCATTGCAGAGGATAAATCCCACGTCATCACCGGAGAGCAGAAGTGCGTGTATTTTGCCGAACAGGAACCGGAAGTACTGGAGGTTCTGGTTCGCCGTGCCGAGGCTATGCAGGTTCCCTATAAAATATACGGTCGGGATTTTCAGGCAGAAAATATCCGCTATACCTATTCCGGCATGCTATTTGATGTGGTGATTGGAGATAACATTTATCCGGATTTACAGATTCCGTTATTGGGAGAACATCAGGCAAAAAACTGTGCACTTGCACTTGCTGTATGCATGGATGTCATGGCGGATCTTTGCCGGGAATCCGATACTCTGTATATATTTTCAGATACAATGTGCAATCAAATTCGCCGTCAGCTGTCTGCGATCCATCATCCGGGGCGGATGGAGATTCTAAGTTCGGATCCGTTTGTCCTGCTGGATGCCTGCATCAATTCCGCCAGTTGTGAAAATGTAAAGGATGTGCTGCGGCATCTGGGGATTCAGAATTGTACTGTTATTGTGGGGATTCCGGAAGATAAGGATTATGCCGGTGTGGTCCGGTCCATGAAAGATGTAGCTGCCCGCATCATTCTCACCAGATCCGGGAATCCGCATTATCATTTTTCGCAACATCAGAGGGAAGTTCTGATGCAGGAAGGAATCCTCACGGAATGGACGGATTCGGTGAAACAGGCACTGAACCTGGCGAATTCTTTTTCTGATGCGATCGTAATATTAGGTACGACCTCCGTGATTTCGGAGACAGAACAAGAAATCCGCTGATGCTGCCGCAGTGATCAAGCCCCCACTTTTTATGTGAGGGCTATTTTTATTTTCATTTTAATATGCCACATACCAGTCCCGGTAGGGCAGAAGAGTAAATCCATCAAATTTTTCCGCATCTGTGTAGTAGATAATATAGATCTTATTCCTATCGATATGCACCCAATCGATTCCCATAGTAAATTGGATTCCTTTGCCCAGGAATGACTCCGGCTTGGGAGGTGCCTCACTCAACGTTCTGTCAGCAAGGTATTCTGCAGCATCGATTTCTCCATAGAGCAAAACACTGGGATACTTGATGGCATCCTCGATTTCGATCTCACGACCGCTTTCTGCTGCAATCTCCATGGCTTTCTGTACGGCTTCTTTACTACCTTCCTGAAAATATCCACTGACCAATTCCTTATAAGAAGTAAAATAAGTCTTTTCAAACTGCAAATTTTCTCCCAGAAGAAGTACCGTCAACAGAATACTTGCGACCATTTCCCACCGCAGATTTGTCTTTTTCGCAATAAAATCCGTTGCGGAAGATATGCACAGCGCCCCGCACATCACCAGAGGAATATAAATACAGTTAATCTGCGTCATTCCCACGCTGATCAATAATCCCAGCAACAAGGCTCCTGTCAGCTGAATAAATATCATCCACAATAGAGTAGTCTGTCTCTTCCATAATGCCAGAATTAGTCGAAATACCAGTAAAAATACTCCCATGAAAATGAATATCCTGGCTACAATGCCGAAAAATCCAAAGGGCATGATCACATCATACGGACGTCCAATATCCTGACGGTACAATAGATATAACAGATTTCTGATATTAGAAAGTATTTCCTGAAAAGAGGAAGCTATCTCGTTAACTCTGAAATCTGTCATAGCATAGACCGAAAAAGGTCCTATGGAAAACTCCGGAAGGATTCCTCTATTCACCAGTAAAAATGCCAACAATGGAAACGCCAGCAACCCTATGATCACCACATGGACTACAAAGTATTTGTTGAATTTCAGGGTTTTGGTAAGAAAAGCGTATCCCCATTCCAACAACAACAGCAGCGGAACAATGGGCCAGATGGTTGCATAACAATAGAGACTCAGACCGTAGGAGAGTGCCGACAGAATGAGCATTTTCGGTTTTTTCAAACCATAGACAAAAAAGGTCAGTCCAAACAGCAGAAAACCGGGTGCCAGATTGGATTCCAGTCCCCACCTTGACATCATGATATGCCAGGGGCATACACTGAGAAGAAGCATTGCCCACAATCCGGTAGATTTATCCACGATTTCTTTCATCAAAAAATAAACCGCTGCCAAAGACAGAATCGCCACAATGACCTGTGGAAGCCTTACTACCAGTGGAGTGATCTTACCTCCGGTAAACACCATAAAAGGAAGCATGAGATACGAGTTCAGCGCATTCTGTCCGCCACCCCAGGATTCAAAATATACAGGATAGGAGTGCCCTGTGGAATCAATTCCGCTGTGAAACAGAGAATATGCATTGAACGCTCCATAAGCCTCATCCATCTGATAACCGCCGGGTACGTTTCCAAGCTGCACCAGCCGCAACAGAGAACCGAATATTAATATGAGACAAAACAATATAGTGTATTTATGTTGTTCTATTGTTTTCTTTAATGTCATAGGTCTTTTATATCCTTTTTACTTTCCAATATCCATTTGGGATGAATATTATTTTCTTTTGTTTTTTATTTTATCATATGGGATATTAGATTGTCTCTGTAAAAGTGAAAATTACTCTCTTTCCACCTACTGTGGTAAATTCAAAGTTGGATTTTTCAACAGTGTGGCAATAACCGGGGTATATTTACTGTTGGGTACTCCTTGCAGAAATCTGTAAATTCAAAGTTGTCAATTTCTTATATATTTTTGATCAGTGTCAGGAATCGTATCTTCTGACCGATATCGCTCTACTTTCATGTGAAGATTATATTTATCTCTTAACTCCGCAATCTTATTCATCATGGGTGATTGATGGTGAAAGTCAATGCTCTCTTGATTTTCCCAACTGTCAATCAGTAGCACAGTTTCCTCATCTCCCAGAGGGAAAAAATAATCATATCTAATGTTCCCCTCTTCATTTCTAATTGCATCAACAGTACCGCTTGAAATCATCTCCTTTGCAAATTTTCGCGCAGAACTATTTTCGCCGGAATAATATATATTAACAACTATACTCATTATACTTTCCTCCAAATTCAAATTGAACAAAATCGCTGCGCGATGGCCTGCCAAGGCTGTGGCGCAGTTTTCTACTTTTTCTAAAAAAGGCAGTGACAGGATTGTCCCAAGATAGTATTGTTAATGCACGACCAATAACAAACTTCAAACACGGGCTTAGTCCCGACAACTGCCTATGAAAATGATACCACCTTCAGGCTGCTTTCACAAGCAGTTTTATTTTGCAAATGCTCCTCCATGATGGGTAGTTACTGTTGTTATTACTACTTTTATTTCATGGAGGTTATTTTATGTACGAAGATATTTTTGAATTAATAACTATTGCTGCACAGAAAAAGAATCTTAAGGAATCCACTACAAAGGCGTATTGTCACGCCCTTAGTCCTTTCCTGAATGCTACAGGTAAACCCTGGCAGGAACTTACTGTAGCTGATGCGGATGATTACCTGACCACCAAAAGACTGATGGGCATTTTACCTGAAACCTACAACCACTACTATGGTGCTTTACGCTTCATGTACAAGCGGGTACTCAAACTCAACTGGGACGAAGATGAAATTCCCAGAATGAAACGTGACCGCTCCCTGCCTACTGTTCTCTCAAGAGAAGAAGTAAATGCAATCCTTGATGTCACCACAAACCTGAAATACAAAGCCATCTTTGCTGTTATGTACTCAGGCGGTCTTCGAGTGTCTGAAGCAACCCATTTGCATTATGATGATATATCTCGAAGCAATCATTCCATTCACATCCGCAATACCAAAAACAGAATGGACCGATACACCATTCTGGCTGACCGCACTCTCGACATTCTGACTCAGTACTGGTTTCAGTGCCAAAGACCCAGAAATATCCTCTTTCCAAGTCAGACAACCGGAGAATATCTGGATATCTCTGCGGTAAATCAAGTATTAAGAAGAAGCTCTGAACGGGCCGGAATCCCTAAGCATGTCACTTCACACGCATTCAGGCACAGCTTCGCCAGTCATCTTCTGGAAGCCGGATGTGATATTAAATATATTCAGGCATTGTTAGGTCACTTGGATCCTAAGTCTACCGAGATTTATCTTCATGTCAGTAACAAAACTTTACTTGGCATTAAAAGCCCTTTTGATATACAGTAGGATTCATAATGAAGCATCCTACTGTACAGGATATATTTCTACGGTTTTATCCTGAATACCTTGATAAATACACACCTTCTCCCCAGCAGTCCAAAGTTGCAAACTGCATCATCAACTGCAAAACCGGTGCTTATGGTGCCAACGTAAGCATGTGTGAGGACTGTGGACACTTGCAAATCCATTATAATTCCTGCCGTAACAGATGCTGTCCCATGTGTCAGGCACTACCAAAAGAAATGTGGATAGACAAACGCCGTGAGGATGTTCTGGATGCTCCTTACTTTCATGTGATATTTACTGTTCCACAAGAACTCAATTCTTTAATCTACAGCAACCAGCAGCTTCTATATGATGCAATGTATCATTCTGTTTCCGCAACTATAAATGAGCTGACCGAAGATACAAAACATCTCGGAGCAAAGGTTGGATATATTTGCGTGCTACATACCTGGGGCTCTGAAATGAATTACCATCCCCATATTCATGTCATTCTACTCGGTGGTGGTCTGACTTCCAACAATCAATGGCGTGATAAAGGAGAAGAATTCTTTCTTCCGGTAAAAGTGTTATCAAAACTGTTTCGGGGTAAATATCTGGATGAACTGAAAAACCTCTGGGAAGAGAAAAAACTTCTGTTTCACGGAAGCAGTGAAAAGTACCGCAACCATTATGTTTTCAAAGAACTCCTAGACCTTTGTTATGACAAAGACTGGGTTCCTCATTGCAAAAAAACCTTCAACGGTGCACAGTCCGTTATTAACTACCTTGGAAAATACACCCACCGGATTGCCATCAGCAACCACCGTATCATCCGCATGGATGAAGATACCGTTACTTACTATGTCAAAGACTACCGAGAAGAAGGCAACTGGAAGGAATTTACCATTTCCGGTGTTGAATTTATTCGCCGGTTTCTTATGCATGTGCCTCCTAAACGCTTTGTCAGAATCAGACACTATGGGTTACTATGTACCAGAACCAAAACCAGACATCTGACATTATGCCGGAATCTCCTTGGCTGCAAACAGTATCTTTCCCGGCTGAAAGACCTGGATACTCCACAGATGCTCGAAACCCTCTACGGTATTAAGGTTACTATCTGTAAACGCTGTGGCGGACACCTTGGAAAACCACAACAGCGGATACCACTACGTATTTAAAGCTTGATATTCATATTTTTTGAAAAGCCTCAGAAATGAGGTCTATTTGTCGTGCTTAGATTCAGAAACGAGACATCTGCCACAATGGCACAACCTTTATCTTATAGTAAAGTGTAAAGATTGAAAGTCCATACATATCGGCTCCGGTGACGCGACTTTGTTCACTATAGAAAAATCGAAATTGATGTAAACGATAGGGCAGTTTATCAAATGTTGTAAGCTGCTTTATCGTTTACACCAACTTCGATTGGTTTCTAATCAATTTTCCATTCCATATAAAATGGTCAAGTTGCATTACCCATATATAACAAATTATTAATGCTTGAATAGTAAATTTATGTTCAAAACTTTCTACTTAAACTTCTATTTCCGAGCTTTCTGGACTTTCTGGGATCTCTGGCAATTCGCCCTGTGCCTGCGTATCATTTGCTACTCCTTCCGGGTCGTATTCTCCACCTTCTTCATCCCAGAGTGAATCATATTCCTTCTGCTTTTTCTTCATGGAAGCCATAATCATCTGCGCCTGTTTCGCTCTTGCATACATATCACTGTCATATTCCATGACCTTCTTCTCATCTGTGTAGGGCACTTTATCTCCTGCACACATTCTGGCAACCGTAGTCATGATTTTACCAATCGTTGCCCCCAATCCCGTCTCTGGATCTGCCAGTGCTCTGGCATTCTCTGCCTGTCTCTTATACACATCTCCGAGCCCACGAGACACTCGCTAATCTCGTA
>ENA-OZSM01000105-OZSM01000105.1-human-gut-metagenome-genome-assembly--contig:-NODE-105-length-17239-cov-7.774791_pt1 | contig 17239 bp, 10 predicted proteins | sample MGYA00244119_ERZ653960 | MGnify/ENA primary metagenome ERZ653960 (study PRJEB26926, sample SAMN06164797) | human gut metagenome | biome: ENVO:00009003; feature: ENVO:2100002; material: ENVO:00002003...
TCGGCAGCGTCAGATGTGTATAAGAGACAGATGTATTTTTCTACTGCATTTTCTAATGCTACTTTTTTTGCAGGATCTGAAACTAAATCATAAATAGGATAAGTAGCATTCCAATCAACATCAACCAAACGGGAATGAGTATCATCAACTGATTGTGTCCATGCACCTAAATTGATAGTAGTCGTAGGTCCCTGATTAGGAGATAAAGTTATAGTAGTACCAGAAGTTGTTCCTCCTAGACATTTAATATCACACGTCCAATTAGAATTTTTCTTATTCGTTTCAGTAATAGTTGTAGTATTCCAACTTCCATTTGCATCGAGCCCCACCTTTTTCATATTATATTTAGCACCAGCTGTTACAGTCTTCATTTTCTCTGTGCGATTGGCTTCTTCTACAATAACAGATTTATAATAGGCCCTATAGGAACCACCCACTGTTATTTTAGTCAGTACATGAGTTCCATACATTCTAACTATCTCATCAGCTGAGTATTTATTTAAATCCGCTATAAAATTTGAAGATAAATACCGTGATAAGGTTTCAGCATTAGTATATAAAAGATATTGTCTCTGTTTCTTTATAACTTCCGCTCGCGCAAAAGAATATTTGGAAGAATATGAATATTTAGAATCAGACTTAAATCCTGTAGTAATACTCCCGGAGAAAAATCCTTTTGATGTATCAGACTTACCCATTGCAGCTACAGAACCAGAAAAATTTGTATTACTTATTGTTTGCTGAAGAAAAGACCATGCATCCTCACCAGCAGTAACTTTTTGTTCTATAGTTCCAATAAAAGGATTATCAAAACGTCCCTTATTATCTCTAATAAATGCTTCTACATCTAAAACCGGTTGACGAACAGAAGCTTCTCCCAAGTAGTCTGATGTTATATCATATCCATAACCCAACACATCATAAATTCCGTCACCTGCCGCACGTGGCATAACCTCTTTTTCCGAGAAATTCTGTAAATCCTCAAAACCACTACTGTCTGTACAAGCAGCAATGAATAAACCTAAACAAAGGCTTAATAAACTAATTCGTTTTTTCATAATTATCACATTTAAAGTTAGTATACTTTTCTCATTTTCACAATGAACAATCTTATAATTCCATCATGTCATTTTCCACTAAATGCCAAACAATTTTAGTATTCATTCCACAAACAAAGATATCTCAAACAGAGATTATAAGGAGTAGATTGGCAATATACAAAAAAACATTGAATTTGCAAGCGAAATTGTGATATTTTTGCAGAAAAAAAAGACAATCAATAATACAGGCTCTCTATCTATAAATTCTTCCTAATAAGGGAGTGAATGAATATGTATAGCAGTCAGTCCTATTGCATAAGCTTTTTCTATCTCCAGATTAAACCTTTTTATATGGATGTATTCTATCTCCAAAGGCTTGCGGAGATAGAACAAACAGGAAGAAAACCCTTAACCATACAGCAAGAAATGTTTAGGGATGCGGATAAGATATTTTAAGGATGAATCTGATTTTAAAACCACACAATTCCTTACGGATGAAAAACTCCCCAATGTCCTTCTTTAAAAAAGTGAAACAATATATGACAGGAAGATATACATCTGACTATACATACAGGACAGAAATATGAAGTGAGGGCATATATGCACCCAAACTTTTTATGAAAATACAGGCACTCTTGAGAAATCGCAAGCGGCTGCATAAATGAAATTAAGAGAACAACCTAAAATTCCTGAAAAACGTAGTAAAGGCCGCCCTTTTATTAAATCTTCCCAAAGCCATAGATACCCCCCACAAACCACATATATTATAATGTTTATGCAATGAAATACGAAGGATGGTATGGATATAGCATTGCAATGCATTAATCAGCTCCGGATCATCCACATAATCGGAAAACATATTCCTCATCCATCTCAAGAAAAGAATAGTAGCGTGCAATTTATCTTTGTCATGACCGGCAGAGTTACTGATGTTTGCACCTTCAACATTCCTCCAACATACAGGCTGCCCCGGCAAAGAAATAACACCCCCCGCATGACAGGCAAAAGCAGCCCACGTAGCATCATCCGAACACCAAGCCATAGGAAAATGAACAAAACCACCTGCCGACTGCCATATCTCCCGACTGAACACGTACTCTACGGCAGCCGAATCTATCTTTCCCTGTAACTTATCTAGCAGCAGCCGGTAACAAGACACACTTCCTTCTTCCAAAGGACGATTGGCACGTATCCGCTTGTTTTCACCATCAATGACAGCTAATGGAAAACGAAAGAAATATCCTCGCTGATGGTGTGGGCGCGACAAAGCCTCCATGACACGTTCCACACCATCAGCCGGCATCAAATCATCATCCGAGAAAAGCCAGATAAACGGCTCTGCAGACAGCTAGATACACCTCTCCCAATGGGCCACCAAATCTTTGCCCCCCATATTTTCGCTAAAGCGATGATACACCAGATTTACCTTATTCTGATAAGATTCCACAATCTTATCCAATCTTTCAGGACTTGCATCATCACCTATATATAACACGAACTCATCTTTATGGGCCTGAACTGCAATTGAGTCGAGCGTTTCCTTAAGGAAACGCCCCTTGTAGGCGGGAATAACAATTGCCAATTTCTTTATTTGCTCCACTTTACAAAGACTGCATATCGTTCAACTTCTTGTAATATCCATTTAAGGCTATCAGTTCATCGTGAGTTCCTCTTTCTACGATATCGCCTTCATAAAGTACACAAATTTCATCGGCATTCTTAATGGTACTCAATCTATGTGCGATAGCGATAGTAGTACGCGATTTCATCAAACGCTCCAACGCTTCCTGAACCAAACGCTCGGACTCTGTGTCAAGAGCCGAAGTAGCCTCATCTAATATAAGGATAGGAGGATTTTTCAAAATTGCACGGGCTATACTGACACGCTGACGCTGACCACCGGACAAACGCCCTCCACGATCACCAATCATCGTGTCATATCCTTTTTCCGTTTCCATAATGAAATCATGTGCATTCGCTATCTTGGCAGCTTCTATTACTTGCTCCATAGTGGCATTCTCTACACCAAAAGTAATATTGTTATAGAAGGTGTCATTAAACAGAATAGCTTCCTGATTTACATTACCAATCAGAGAACGTAAACTGTGGATGGATACATCTTTCACATTCTTGCCGTCAATCAGCAATGCACCCTCCGATACATCGTGATAACGCGGTACCAAGTCCACTAAAGTAGACTTTCCGGAACCGGACTGACCCACCAGCGCAATCGTTTTTCCTTTAGGAACAGTCAGATTGATATGGTTCAAGACCGGACGCCCTTCTACATAGCTGAAACTTACATTTTTAAACTCTAACTTATCTGTGAAAGCGTCCAATGGCAAAGGCTGCTCCGGCTCTACGATATGATTTTCCGCTTTCAATATCATATCAATTCGCTCCATACTGGCCAATCCCTGCGGAATATTATAAAATGCTCTTGAAAATTCTTTCAAAGGATTGATGATACTATAAAGGATAATCAGGTAAAATATGAAAGTAGCCGCATCCATCGGAGCATAGTTTGTATTTAAAATTAAAGCACCGCCAAACAACAGCACGGTCACAATCACACAAGTGCCTAAAAACTCACTCATGGGGTGGGCTGAACTTTGCCGGATAATCATCTCGTTCATTGCATCGCGGAAGTCATTGTTTGTTTTAGAGAACCGGGCAGACATTTTGCTTTCGGCTATAAACGCTTTGATAACCCTTAAACCTCCTAATGTTTCATCCAATTGGGACATAATATCTCCCCATTGCGCCTGTGCTGTAGAGGACTGTCTTTTCAGCTTCCGGCTGACAACCCCCATTATCCAACCTGTCAGAGGTAAAATAAAGATAACAAAAAGCGTCATTTGCCAACTTACCGAAAACAGAGTGACAAAACAAACCAAAAGAGCGATAGGATTACGGATAAGCATATCGATGGAACTGGTCAACGAGTTCTCCACCACCGTAACATCCGCACTCATACGGGCTATGATATCTCCTTTACGTTCTTCTGAGAAAAAACTCAAAGGAAGACTTAACACTTTATTATAAACCTGAATACGGATATCCCGAACAATACCTGTACGCAAAGGTACCATGACAGCCGCAGAAGCAAAATAACCGGCAGTTTTCAACATAGTCATAAAGATAAGTATTCCTCCCATCATGGCAAGTGTATAGAACGCACCATTTGTAGCCACAAAATTGCTCACAAAGTAATAGGCATTATTTATGAGTACATCCTTATCCAAATTATGAATATCCATAGGAATGTACTCATAAGACTTGGTATCAATTTTGAACAGAATGTTCAAAATTGGCACAATCGCCATGAACGAAAATACATTAAGCCATTGCGACAGAAAGTTCAGTATCAATGCCCATGTCAAATATTTGCGGTATGGAAGAATATACCGCTTCAACAAACTAAAGAACTGTTTCAGCATAATTATCAATTATATATAATGCCGCAAAGGTAACAAAAAAGAAATAATCACCCAAGATTACCCCACTTTATCCCCTAATATTTGTTCATACACGGCAAGCCTTCTTTCCTGCATCTGTCCGGGGTTATATACTTGCCGCAAACTGTCTTCCGCATGGGTAACCAACTGTCTCTGCAACTGCGGATTACTTGACAAGGCTATGACAGCTTCTGCAAATCCGGCAGGGTCATCAACAATCAAGCAATCTTCACCATCCTTAAAATCAATGCCTTCCACACCCTTTGCCGTCGTTACAAAAGGTACTTTTGACAATACAGCATCTAATATTTTCATACGCATACCACTACCGATACGTATTGGAACAACAGCAACACTGCCTTTTAAAAAAGAGCCCAGATCTTCCACATAGCCTGCCAGCTTCAATTCTGGGTATTCGGACTGCAAACGATTGATACACTCTCCACGCCATTTACCAATTACTTGCAATGTAAACGAAAAATGACGTTTACGCAGATGCGGAATCACTTCGTGACAGAACCATGCCACGGCATCCAGATTGGGAAAATGATCCTCACTTCCCACAAAAGTCAGGCGTCCGCTTTGGACCGGAACAAAAGGCTGTTCCAGCCTGTCACCCACTTGCACCACAGCCGGAGAAGTGTAGATATGGTCTTTCCGTCCTATGAAGTCCTCCATAATTTTACGGTCTACTTCAGTCAGAACAATAACATCTTTATATTTCAATAATGCACTGCGCTCAAAATCCTTTGCTATATGAAACAACATCCTGTCACCGGCAGTCTGTTCCCTGAACAAAGTAATCTCCTTTTCATTACGGATGTAGCGGAGTTCATGATGCACAAAAATAGTCTGTACATTTTCAGGCAACAAGAATCCCAATGACAACAGTTCATAAAACTCTACTTGAATAATATCAAAACCTGAACGAGCCACCTGAGAAACATACTCCACATACCCCTGGTCTAGCGGCTGGAAACAAGAGCTGAACAAAGTACTCTTTCCCCGTACTAAATCCACAACTTCGCCCGTTTCATCCGTCCATATCTGTTGCCGGTTCATTTTACGGGTTACAGACGCATGTATCTTTTGCAGCCATTTATAATAAAAAGGATGTTTAATTTTGGGTAATCTGACAGTTTTAGTTTTAGGAGTATAAATAAAGAAATCCACATTATCCCAAATTTTCTTCAATGACTCTACATCTTGCATACGTCTCCCTGTTTCAGGATAAAGCAATACAGATACGGCCATCTTATGACGCAAATACTCCACCATATTAAAGAAAGCCTGATTACCGCCCGAATCCAGCGGATAAGGAATGTACGGAATAATAAAAAGAATTTTCTTTCTCATACTAATTGAATTTAAACAATAGTCTAATGTCTAATTTAATTTTTAGTTTAATACAGCAAATGCTATGTAGTGTATAATGCAAAGGTACAAGAAAGACTGCATACTAAAATGTTAATTATCGTTTCTTTTTAAAAGTTCAACAAAATTCCTGTTTTTTGAAAAAAAAACAAAGAAGCAACTTGTTTATTTACCTGTATAACATTACATTTGTAGAAATAAAACAAGAACTAACTTAACAATAGAGCATGAATGCACTTCCCTTGGTCAGTGTAGTGGTACCTAATTATAATTATAAACGATACCTCAATCTACGAATTCAGAGTATTCTGCAACAGACCTATCAGAATATCGAACTGATTTTACTTGATGATGCCTCAACAGACGGTAGCGAAGAGGTATTATCGGACTATCAAGACCATGCCAAAGTGAGCCATATTCTATTAAACGAACACAACACCGGAAATCCATTTAAACAATGGTTTAAAGGCATGCAATTAGCCAAAGGAAAATATATATGGATAGCCGAAGCCGATGACTTGTGTGAGCTTACTTTTTTAGAGAAAGTAGTTCCTTTAATGGAGAAATACCAACAAGCCGCCGTATGCTTTGCCGGTTCCAAGTATATTGATAAAGACGGTAATGTGCTGAGTTGCGACATGAACAAATGGAAATCTGCCATACCTCCATACGCCGTGTTTAATGGGGAAACTTATGCCGAACATAACCTTTACTGGCGTGGTTACATAGCCAATGCAAGCTCGGCCATTTTCAGAAAAAGCATGGTAAATGTCCAAAATATGGAACAATGCCTGCAAATGCGCTACAGCGGCGACTGGCTGTTCTGGTTTTATATGGCAATGCAAGGAGACATTATAGAAAGATATGAAGTACTGAATTACTTCAGACAACATACCCAGAAAGTTACCGTCAAAGCTGAAAACAACGGAGGGGGTAAGAGCGAAGATATTGAGATAGTACGCATTATGGAACAACACCTTACCCACCTGAGCAGATACAAACGATGTATACGGAGAGGAATGCTTTACAACCGCATTGCCAAATTAAGCACAACAGAGCAAGTAAAACTGCAATTATGGGAACTCCTCCGGCAGAAATTAAACGGAACGCGGAAAGACGGACGTCTGGAGCGCCTCAACCGGATAGCACGGCTATTCTGTCCTTTTGTTCTGACTATGAAAAGAGACCGCCTTACTCCTTCCCGAGAAATAGGATAAGAAACGGAAACTGCTTGCCCATATTTTCGGGCGGACTCACATGTTTGCCCCTAAAGTGAACAAATTGGCAGCCAATTTTACTTTTGGCATACCCTCTTTTGATATTTCTAAAATTCTGTTTACCTTTGTTGTTAATCATCCGAATTGATTCAAACAAATGCAAACTTTACTAAAACAAATGAAATATCTCCGTTCACTCATGCAGCAATTTGTAACAGCATGTAAGAATCAAGCTAAGCTTATCCAACAGTTTACTCTTTCTTTACTTTACTTATTTATCATACATATAGTTGCTTTACTTTTTTTCTTCCTGTTCCGGCTTGTCCTGTTCACCTCAATAGATTATCAGTTTCCTCCCGATATACAAAACAACTTTCTCATGCAAGCCACTGCATTTATAAAAGGGCTATGGTTTGACAATGTTATAGCTTGCTACATATTGCTGTTACCATTAGTCATTTTATGGATAACCGCTCTCTGCAACTATCACTCCAAGTGGGTATTCAGATTTATCTCTATCTTTTTCATTCTATTTTATTCACTGTCGTTCATTATTTCGGCAGCCAACATCCCTTATTTCTCCTATTTTTTTAAGACAATCAATTCTTCCATTTACAATTGGTTCGGATATGGAGCCACTACTGCCGGAATGGTATTGGGTGAGACATCATTCTATTTCCCTATTTTTCTAGGACTGATATCTATTCTTCTGCTGTCAGGAAGTGTACTACGGTTATCTTCTTATTTCTATCATCTCATCAATTCGAAATCTACTTCCATCAGCCCGATAAACCGCCTATGTATATTCGCCACCGGTGCTGTTTGTATAGGACTTTGTCTATTCGGAATACGGGGACGCATGGGATATAACCCCATCAGAGTAAGTCAAGCATACTATTGCACCGATCCATTCCTGAATCAGCTAGGGGTTAATCCTGTCTTTAATCTACTTACCAGCACACTGGATGATAACCGTAAGGAAAACCGCTATCTTCACCTGATGCCGGAACAGGAGGCAATAACCAATATGCAAAGTATATTGCAAAGAAAAGGAATAGAAGGCATCTCCCCCATTGCACGTGAAGTGAAATGCGCAGCCGTCCCTACACAAAAGAATGTTGTTCTTATTTTCATGGAATCAATGTCGGCCAACTTGATGGAGCATTTCGGATCTACCAAAAAACTGACTCCTTTCCTAGACAGCCTTTATCTGGAATCTCTCAGTTTTGACCATTTTTATTCAGCGGGCATACATACCAACCACGGAATGTATGCCACCCTCTACTCTTTCCCTGCCATCATGAAACGGAATGCCATGAAAGGAGCAGTGGTACCTGTCTATTCGGGGTTGCCCACCGTATTAAAGGATAATGGCTATCGGAACCTATTCTTCATGACGCACGAATCACAATACGATAATATGAACGCTTTTCTCCGCACTAACGGATTTGATGAAATATATGCACAAGAAAACTACCCAAAAGATAAAGTCGTTAACAGCTTTGGTGTACAAGACGATTTCCTATACCAATATGCCTTGCCCATTCTGAACAAAAGAGCAGAAGAAAGACAACCTTTCTTTACCATATTGCTTTCTATCAGCAACCATCCCTCGTATGTGATACCTGACTATTTCAAACCACACAGCACAAAGCTTGAAGATCAGATTGTGGAATACGCGGACTGGGCCATCCGGCAATTCATGCAAGAAGCACGCAAACAACCCTGGTTTGAAAATACAATCTTTGTTTTGCTGGGTGACCATGGGAAATTGGTAGGAAGTCCGGACTGTGAAATACCACAATCCTGCAACCATGTTCCACTAATGATTTACGGAAAAGGCATCAAGCCCGAAATCAGACAAGAGCCGGGCGGCCAGACTGATGTGGCACCGACTTTACTCGGACTGCTGAACATGAGTTATACCCAAAACGACTTCGGCATAAATTTGTTAACAGAACAACGCCCGTATGTCTATTTCTCCGCCGATAATTTGATAGCGGCTACAAATACAACCCACCTATATATTTATTCTCCACATGACCGGCAGGAATTCAAATATAAGAAGCAAGGAAATGCCTTGCAACTTGTAACAGGGGAGGACAGTACATTCTACATGATGAAAAAATACTGTTTCTCCACATTGCAGAGTGCGGAGTATCTGGTAAAAGAGCACAAGACTGTCAATAAAGCTACCGGACAATAAGGTGGGACGGGTTTCACCGCCTTGCCTTCCTTAACGGTCATACCCCAACTTCTCCTCGTTATAATCAGAGGCTATGTAGGTAGGACGGCCTTTGGTCTCCTTGAAAATGCGCCCCACGTACTCTCCTATAATTCCCAAAGAGAAAAGCTGGATGCCACCTAAAAAGAGCATGACAATGATCAAAGTGGGGAAGCCGGCTGTTTCATCACCATAAAGCACGGTCTTTATCAGAAAATAAATGGCATAAATAAAACTGGAGATTGAACAGAGCACTCCGCATACTGTGGCGATGCGCAAAGGGGCGATAGAGAAAGAGGTTATTCCCTCGACAGCCAGATTCAACAGCTTGAGAAAGTTCCAAGAGGAATGGCCCATCAGCCTGTCTCCGCGATCAAATTCAATGCTTTTCTTCTGATAGCCTATCCAGCAAAACAATCCTTTTGTATAACGCTCGCATTCGCGCAGACGACGCAACGTGAGCACACAACGACGGTCCAGAAGCCTGAAATCGCCTACATTGGGCAAAATATCAATACGGCTCATCCGCTGAAGTATACCATAAAAAGCCAGAGAGAACTGACGACGCAACCAGCTTTCCTCGCCACGGGTACGCCGTTTGGCATAAATGTCATCATATCCTTCTTCCCAATATTCCAGCATCTGGTCTACCAGTTCCGGAGGATCCTGCAAATCAGCGTCCATCACAACGCAGCAATCGCCGGTGGCGTAATCAAAACCCGCCAGCATGGCTACCTCTTTACCAAAGTTACGCGAAAGGTTGACATAATTCACCCGCTTGTCCTGCTGCCTCAGCCGGCGGAGGCATTCCAGCGTAGTGTCGCTGCTGCCATCATTGACAAACAGGATTTCCCACTCATAAACGGCATTGCGATTGACAAGCTCTATCAAACGTTGATACAGAGTGGGCAGCATCGCTTCCTCATTATATACCGGAATCAAAAGAGTCACTTTCTTCATATCATTCTTCACTATCATAAAGACTCCTCAAAGATATTACTTTTGTTTGAAAACAAACCTCACTAATAAAAAATTTACCGGAATGGCAATGAGAAACACTGGGATGGGAGCCAACGGACGGGAAAAACCCAACCGCAGAAAGAGATTCAACAATCCGATATGTATCAGATAATTTGTCAGATGTGCCCCCCCGAAGCCAAAAGCTTTCTTCCAGGAAGGAGGCTGCCCGAAAGTAAAATAAGCCGTAAGATAAAAGTTGGCAACAAAACTCAGCACATATCCCAAGGTATAGGCTACATTGACCTGAATGAATTTTTGCAAGACAAAATAAATGCCATAGTGCAGCCCTGTAGCAAAAAGGCCTACCATTACAAATCGCAGGAACTCGGGTATCTGTTTCAGTTTATTCATTTTCATTGATTTAAAATGCAAAGTTAGGTATTACTAAAGAATTATTCGTACTTTTGCGACAGTAAATATAAAAGACCGAAAAATATATGTCAGACAAGAAAAAAGCATTTTGGTTCATAGCCTTACTAAGCACACTTGTAATAATCCCCTTTTTGGGAGAAACTATTTTTTACTCTAAAGGGGAACCGCGCGAAGCAATTGTGGCATACTCGATGTTGGAAAGCGGCAACTGGATATTGCCTTTGAACTACGGAACAGACATCGCCTATAAACCTCCTTTCCTGTATTGGTCTATTGCAGCTATTTCCGCCATTTTCGGAGGGGTGAGCGAATTCTCGTCCCGTCTGCCGTCCGCTATCGCTTTTCTAGCTATGCAGTTCGTGTTTTTCGGATTCGTAGCCCGCTATAAGGATACAAAGACAGCAGTCATTACCTCCCTTTTACTGCTCACTTCATTCGAAGTGCACCGGGCGGCGGTGGCTTGCAGGCTGGATATGCTACAGGTTTCCTTCATCGTCATCTCACTTTGCTTACTATTTCGCTGGGACGAAAAAGGCTGCAAGGGAATACCTTGGACGGCTGTCGTGCTGATGGCATGCGGCACGCTGACCAAAGGACCTGTGGGTTCTATATTCCCCTGTATGTGTATCGGTATTTACCAGCTGATACGGGGACGCTCATTCGGCAAGACTTTCCTTTCCTTATTCGGAATCGGGCTGCTTTCCCTTATTCCATTGGGAATCTGGTTTTATGCGGCCTGGCTACAGGGAGGACAGCCGTTTATGGACCTGATGCTGGAGGAAAACACCGGACGCTTTGTCGGCAAAATGTCATACCCGTCGCATCACAACCCTTTATGGTATAACTTCCTGACCATTATATGGGGGTGGACACCTTGGACATTGGTCTTGCTTATCTCACTATTCGGACTGAAATGGAATGAAATGCACCTGCTGCCCGCAGGAAACTCTTTCACCGGACGCATCAGGAAGGTTTGGGATAACATCCGCTCACAATCCCCCATACAGCTGTTTATCTGGATAGTGATTATCGCTATTTTTGTCTTCTATTGTATTCCTAAAAGCAAACGCAGCGTCTATTTGTTGCCTATCTATCCATTTATGGCTGTACTGATTGCCCAGTATCTGGAGGCGTTAATGCAAAAAGGGGCGAAAGTGTTCAAAATATCGGCTTATATCTTTGCCTCGCTCTGTTTGTTACTCACCGTGGTGTTTTTTGCTGTACGCTGTCAGATGATACCGGACAGCATATGGGGCAACGGACGTCATGCTGCCGAAAACATAGCGTTTATGCAAGCTTTGGAAAGCACGTCCTTTTCTATTTCCAAATGGCTGATTATAGTATTGCCGGTAGTGGCTGCCATCTGTACATTAAGGCTGGTTATCAAAAAAAGTAGTACGGGGTCACTCCTCTATGGAATCACCGGTTGTGTTCTTTGCCTGTTTGTCGCTTTAGACGGGGTATATCAGCCAACAATACTAGCTGTAAAATCCGATAAGCATCTGGCAGAGGATATCAGAAAACAGGTGCCTGAAGGAGTCGTTTATTCATATACAGACAGAATGATACGGTTTTATTGTACAAATTATTATATGAATAACCAAATGCGGAATTTCACACTGGAAAATCCGCAAGAAGGGTATGTCATACTTTCTGCAAATGCACAAGAGGAGTTTTTAAAGAATTACAATGCAAAGTATCAGCTGGAAGAGGTCTTCCATACAGATTACAGAAGTTGCGACTTACGCAATACGGTAATCATGTACAAGTTCAACGAGAAACGGAAATAGTTATATCCGGCAGATTCTGCACCGATTGGGACGCGGACTATATGAATTCCATACTGATTTCATATAGTCCGCGTCCAAGTTTTACTATCTGTTCCCTAAATCATCATAAACGGTTTGCAATATCGCCTTACCCTTATCCAGACGGGATTCGTCAGCTTCAGGCTCATCAAAAAGAATACTGCCGGAATTATTATCAAACACCGTCACCCCTGTACTGTCCCTGAATGAGAACCCATTATTGAAACTATAAAAGGCAAAAGGATACTTATAATCACTTCCCAATACATTACGGCTAAACGTAAATGCAGTATGTTCCAGCCCAAGCTGCCCCAACAAAGTGGCTGCCAAATCGGTCTGATTCATAATCTTGTCCACCTGCATAGGCTGTTTTACCGCTCCACCTAACCATAACAAGGGAATATGATAAAAACGAGGCATCGCATTAGACCCCTCACGCGGGTAATAGAAACCATGATCGGGAAGGCAGATAACTAAAAGATCTTTCCATGCGGGAGTCTGCTTCAACCGGTCAATAAACTTACCCAGACATTCATCTGTATAAGCAAAGGCATTGGGAATTTTATCTTCCAGCCGGTGATAAGGAACTTCGAAAGGTTCATGACTGCTAAGTGTCAGAAACGCAGTATGCCAAGGCCCTTCTTCCTTCCGGTTTCTTAACTGATTATATAAATATTCAAAAGTAATATCATCATTCACTCCCCAGGCATTACTGGTCTGTTCGGCCAATGAGAAATCTGTATTGGCTGTAAGACGCTGATAACCGGTACTCAGCAGATAACTCTTCATATTGGTAAAGTTGATATCACCTCCATACAGGAAATCTGTTTTATAACCCACCTTGGACAATCCTTCAGCTATAGCAGGCAGCGTACGGCTCTTGGCAGGAATTTTCATTACCGATGCCGTAGGCAATCCAAGGTAACCGCTGAAAGTACAGACTGTTCCACGGTCGGTACGGAAACTATTGGCATAACAGTTTGTAAAAAAGACCCCTTCCTTTGACAGACGGTTAAAGTGGGGTGTCACATCAGGAAGACCGCCTAAAGGTTCTACAAAAGCACCTCCAAAACCTTCCATCAAAATAATAAGAATATTGGGACGCTTGGTATTCAGGACTTGAATAATACTATCCCCATCTGTTGTAGGATAAAGTCCGTCAAACAATGCAGCCCGCTTCTCTTCATCAAAGAAATTGAACTCTGATGCAAAATCCTGGGATTTACCCATAGAAGACAACAAACTGAAATCGGGATTGACCGCCGAATGATTCAAGAAAGGTTCGTTGCTGAAATATACTTGCCCTATATTAGAAGTGGATTCTGTTACACCACCACGTATAATGATGAAAAGTACACCTCCTAATAACAGCATTCCCGCAGTTCCCGCTATCCGTTTCCGGGTGGCGGTCAAAACGGAAGGCGTGATTTTCAGCAAGACCCAACAATTCAGAGCTATGAGTAACAAGATGGCAAGAATCCTCAGCAAGATAAATCCAACGGAAACACTCGCCAAAGCTTCCTTCGGTGAATCGATATAAAGAAAAACAGATGCGTCCAGTTTAAATCCCCAGAATGTGTATAATGCCATATCTACCACAAAAATGATAGAAATAAGCGCGGCAGCCAAAATATAATACCCGTAAAGTATTTTTTTCAAAGGGAATTTCCTAAACCAAATACTTATCAGTACCAACAAGAATGGAAATGCAGTAAGATATCCCGCCGTAGCGGCATCAAGACTGGCGCCATGAACCATTACCTGCATATAATCGGCAAACCCGAATCCTTTTTCAATGGAACCATTATAGAGCATGAATAATGGTTTCTGTAGAATAAATATCAGTAAGACCGTAAAAAAGTACAAGCTGATATAAGCAATCCTCTTTTTCATATCTTCAGTTCTTTATTATTTCCGTCCGAAATCAGCCGGGACCTCTCCCCATCGGTCGGTTTCCCACTTCAATAAAGGTGTGGTATATTTATTTTCTTTCAGCCAAATTTCGGCTCGTTCTATCATTTGAAAAAGTTTCTCCGTCTGAGGAGTCCGCTCTAGTTTAGTTTTACATTTCTTCTGTTTCACCCAGCTCAACGCATTACGGCTGTCCGAGTAAACAGGCATATTGATATTTTTCTGCTTCATCAACGCCAAAGCATGGACAATGGCAAGAAACTCTCCAATATTATTCGTTCCATAAACAGGACCGAAATGAAAAACCTCCTGTCCCGTAAGCAAATAAACGCCCCGATATTCCATCGGTCCGGGATTTCCACTGCAAGCAGCATCCACAGCCAGGCAGTTCATATCAAAGTTCTCGGGAAGTTGTTTAGGAGTATCTTCTTTTTTAACAGCATTCTTGCCTATATAATGAAAAGCGGAAGAAGCCAAGGCGTGTTCCGCCTCCTCTTTGGTCTCGAATGACTTGTATTGTGCGCCATCGTAACCTTTTATCTGTAGCTGGCAGTCAGTCCAAGAGTCATAAACTCCCGGATTGACGCCTTTCCATACTACATAATATTTCTGTTTCTTTACCATTTACATACGTTCAGGCACTTCAATACCCAGTAGGCCCATTGCTGTCTTTACAATCTTACCCACATTAGCACTCAATGCCAGACGGAAGACTTTCAACGCTTCATTTTCTTCACGCAGAATACTGAAATCATGATAGAACTGGTTGTATTCTTTCACCAAATCGTATGCATAGTTTGCTATAATGGAAGGATTATAGTCTGAGCCTGCCTGCTTGACAACCGATTTAAAATCAGCCAGCATCTGAATCAAACCTTCTTCTTTTGCGCTCAGTTCCAAACCTGCTGGAATGATTTCGGGAATAACGATACCTGCTTCAGCCGCTTTGCGTAATACAGACTGGACACGGGCATACGTATACTGAATGAAAGGTCCTGTATTGCCATTGAAATCTATCGATTCTTTCGGGTTGAAAGTCATATTCTTACGTGCGTCCACCTTCAGGATAAAATATTTCAAAGCACCCAAACCAACAATACGGGCAATATTGTCGGCTTCTTCTTGGGTCAGACCGTCCAATTTACCTAATTCAGCAGAAGTTTCCTTAGCAGTTTCAATCATTGCTTCCATCAAATCATCCGCATCCACTACTGTACCTTCACGACTTTTCATTTTGCCCTCGGGCAGCTCTACCATACCGTATGAGAAATGAACCAATCCTTTGCCCCATTCAAAACCCAATTTGTCGAGCAAGATAGAAAGTACCTGGAAATGATAGTTTTGTTCATTACCCACTACATAAATCATCTTGTTGATGGGGTAATCCTGAAAACGTAATTTGGCAGTACCAATATCCTGGGTCATATAAACAGAAGTACCGTCACCGCGAAGAAGCAACTTATGGTCCAGTCCTTCGGCAGTCAAATCAGCCCATACAGAGTTATCCTCTTTCCGGTAGAAGAAACCTTTTTCCAATCCTTCCATCACTTTCTCCTTACCTTCCAGATAGGTATTCGATTCATAATAAATTTTATCGAAACTAACTCCCATCATCTTATACGTTTCATCGAATCCGGCATATACCCAGTCATTCATCTTCCTCCACAAGGCACGGATCTCAGGGTCATTCGCCTCCCACTTACGGAGCATCTCGCGAGCTTCCAGCATCAGAGGAGAGTTTGCCTCTGCCTTAGCTTTAGCTTCTTCTTCATTCAAGCCTTCAGCCTGGTACTGAGCTGTCAGTTCCTTTACCTCAGCCTTGTAATGCTTGTCAAAAGCTACATAATAGTCACCAATCAAATGGTCCCCCTTCTTGCCCGATGATTCAGGTGTTTCACCGTTACCATATTTCAACCAGGCCAGCATGGACTTACAGATATGGATACCACGGTCATTCACAATATTGGTCTTGACCACCTTATTGCCATTTGCCGCCATGACATTTGCCAAGGCATTTCCCAACAGGTTGTTACGGACGTGACCCAGATGAAGCGGCTTGTTTGTATTGGGAGAAGAATACTCAATCATCACCAACGGAGAGTTTTCCGTAGCCTTTTCAATACCGTATTCGGGAGCAGCCTGAATAGAATTCAAAAGTTCAATCCAACAATCCGAAGCAATTGTCAAATTAAGAAAGCCCTTCACTGCATTGTAGGCTGAAACCAATTCGGGAGCATGCTCTTTCAGGTATCCGCCTATTTCCTGTGCGGTCTGTTCAGGCCCCTTCTTAGACATTTTCAGAAAAGGGAAAACAACCAAAGTAAGATGTCCTTCAAACTCTTTCTTAGTCTTTTGCAGTTGTACCATTTTTCCGGGTACATCCTGTCCGTACAACGTTTTGATAGCGCTGATAATGGACGTGGTGAGTTTTTCTTCTATATTCATAATATGTACGTACACTTATTTGTTATTGAGTTGCAAAGATAGACATTTTAGGCGAAATCTTTCCTATCTTACTTTAATTTACTATCTTTCCTCTCCGCAAACTATATCCTTTTAACTAAAAAAATAAGTATCAAAAAGTCAAAAGTCACTATTTTATCGAATAAGAATAAGAGGACAACTTTCACTAATCAAGAGAATTCCACTTTATAAAAAGCTAAATTATCTGCATAAACATACAATGACTAATTAAATATGTCCAACAACACATTCCCAGTTCATTAGAAATATAAAAATACATTGACTACAAGAATTAATTCAACACGAAATTACATAAACACTTGATTGATAAAACAATATTATATATTAAATC
>ENA-OZSM01000125-OZSM01000125.1-human-gut-metagenome-genome-assembly--contig:-NODE-125-length-15798-cov-4.588007_pt1 | contig 15798 bp, 11 predicted proteins | sample MGYA00244119_ERZ653960 | MGnify/ENA primary metagenome ERZ653960 (study PRJEB26926, sample SAMN06164797) | human gut metagenome | biome: ENVO:00009003; feature: ENVO:2100002; material: ENVO:00002003...
ACGAGATTAGCGAGTGTCTCGTGGGCTCGGAGATGTGTATAAGAGACAGAACCACGACACAGGAAAGAGCCGAAAGCTCAATGACGAGGATATGACAGAGATGCAAACCTTGGCAGCCGATTTACTCTCTATGAAACGAGGAAAATCCAAAGCCGAGACAGGCAAGGAACATTTGGAACGCAACGATTTCATCATAGAGAAACAGAAAGAGGAGATGAACCGCCTTAATGCCACAAGACTATACCGTGAGCATCAGTTGGAACAGGCGAATCAAAAGATGCAGGAGGCGGAAAATGTTACCAACGCTCTCATGGAGCAAGCCAGCCAAAAGCAACAACAGAGTGAAGACCTTGACAGGGCTATCAGCGAGAAACGCTCCAAACTGAACAAGGAAAAAGGGAGCGAACTTTTGGATGCCGCTGTCGGCTGGGCTACAGGCAGGTCAAAAGCTCTGAAAAGCGAAATTGAGGATTTGCGTGATGAGATTTCCACGCACGAGAACACTATCGAGAGGTTGCAGTGTAAAATCCAGACAATGCAGAGCGACCATCACCGTGAACTGATGAAGCTGGAGGGTAAGCACCAGTCCGAACTGAACCGCAAGGAGGCAGAGCATACGCAGGAAACCACAAGACTTAAAAATCGGATTGCTTGGCAGAACCATATTATTGGCTGTCTCAGTTTTCTGCTACTCAAAACAAGCGACATCTTCCGCAAGGCTGTAAACGGCATCATCCGTTTGGCAAAGGATTATTACAAGCCACGTTTTGACTCGGAGCAGGTATCGGACATCAAGAGTGCGCTTAACCTGTTTGGGAGTGACAAACAATCTCACCGTGCAGCCGGGGATTTCCTGTATATTTCAGCCAAGCAAAAAGGAAACTTGGATAGCCGTGAGCAGGTCAAAGCCCAACGAGAGGTCGAAAATGTGGTGGAAGGTCGCTACGACTACCAGCAAAAGAGGGGCTTCTCAATGGGAAGATAACCGATAATGCTATGTCAGTGATAATAATCGTAAGATTTTGACGTACAACCGAATAAAAAGAGTAACTTTGTAAATAAATTAAAGAAGATTATGACTAAAAAGAAAAAACATGCCAAGAAGAAAAGACAGCAGCCTAAAACCAAGAAACAAAAGGTAATGGCTAAGCAATCCATCAATGGCTTTAATCTATTTGAAACACAAATGCGCGCTATGGGTAAACGCTTGCTTGAGGTCTTTAAGGATAAAGATACTGTCAATGCAACTTTAAGAGAGCATATTGAGACGATTGAGGGCTATTTCAGGAAATATGATTCTGTGCAGTTGCTTGGAAGCATTGGATTATATTTATTAGATAACCTTCCCAATCTTGAAAAGTATTTTATGGCACAGATGAATGGCACAGAGATGCATCTGGACGAAAATGCTGAAGTGATAGCGGAATATGCAATGAACTTTGGTCTTTCAATGCCAAATGATGGCATAGATAATCCCACAGATGAAGTAGTTAAGGATTTGAGAAATCGATTGAGGGCCTTGTTCATGACATATATCTATCAAGATATGCCTTTAGTTGATGATCCTATGCAGTCCATTGATTGGATGATTCATATGGATACTATAGCTGTTCGTGGTGATGGTTATCAAAATCATGTATATGAAGTATTTAAAGAAATGTTCTTCCCTCATACAACCTTTTACCAACAACAATTTGGATATAGTGTTGACCAACTATTTGAATTCTTTATGGATCTGGAAAATAGAGTTATATGCAAGATTGCTAGTCAAGAGAATATCTATGGCATAACAAAAATGCATGAACGGTGGAAGAAATGGGACGAAAAGACATTTGGTCCTATTGACGATGAAGCTACATTAGAGAATCGAGATTTCTCAAAAGGTCTGTTTGGCGCGTTCTTTGAGGCAAACCCGGATGTAGCACACACGGAAGACGGTATGCATTTCCTAATGTATCAACCAAATGATTATGGGAATTCTGATAAGATATTTTGGGTTTATCCTCAAAACGAAGTGGAAACAAGAATTCTAGATTCTCTTTCTATGGAATTTGGCGATAATTCTGCTTTTCTTGCAGAAAGCGAATTCAAAGGCAGTATTATGAATGGTCATAGTATTTTTGAGAAACCATTTGTTAAAGATGGTGATAAATACTATTGCTTTACTCCTATGATTCCTCATAGAAATCTGTTCTTGATTGCAGAAAAACTTATGATGCGCGATGGAGCCTATTACCAGAAGAATTTCCAGCAGAATACAAGTCCGATTAGCCGAGACTTTTATATTGAGAATAAAGTAAAGTCTGTTATGGAGTCATTTCTGTCAGATGTCACATTTTATTCTTCTGTACATTACAAGATAGTAGAGGATGAGGTAGAAAAGAATCCAGAACTAGATATTCTTGGCGTTTCAGATAAGGCCGTCTATATTATAGAAGTTAAAGCCCATGAACTTTCTTATAAGGACAGAGTTAGGTTGGATGGAGCCAAGTATAAATTCAAGGCCTCTGTTGCTGAGGCATGTAAACAATGCTGCAGGTCAGTTGATTTTATCAATAACTCAACAGAACCTATATTTGGCACACAACAAGGGGCAGTTTTAATTAACAAGACAAAACCAATATACAAGATAGCTGTAACCTTTCAGCATTATTCTTCGTTGTTGGGACAGATGGATAAACTTGTGGCTGCTAGTTTGATGGAGGAACGCTTCCGTGATACATGGGTTGTGTCATTATTTGACTTGATGGTTGTTGCTGACTTTGTTGAATCAGAAGATGAATTTTTATCTTATCTTGACATGCGAAAGATTATTAATACTAATCATAGTACATTTCATGATGAACTTGATTTGCTGGGTCAATTTCTCAATGAGAATCTGGCTGATAAGGTAATTGCCAATAAGCCAATGATGATTATCGGCGGATCTAGTGATATTGATGAGGAATATGCTAAGGATTTCTATCTGCCAATAAATCTTAGCTCCGAAAAGGAGTGAATGTATCAAATTGACATGAACCCAGAAAGTTTTTTGTCTAACTTTTGAGGTTCATGTCAACCTGTAGCTTTTATATTACAGAATTATTATTGCAATAATTATTGTGTACTAATTATCATCAGAATCTGCATATAGTTCGCATTGACGGATAACGGTTTCGAGGGCTGCTTCTTGTTCTTCAGGCGGGTACTTGTACTTTTTGAGCAATCGTTTTACCATAGAGCGCATCTTGGCACGAGCCGATTCTTTCTGCCGCCAGTCAATCGTTTTACTGCTACGTAAGGCTTCGGTCAGTTCCTTAGCCATAGCAACAAGTTGGTCGTTTTCGTAGAAATCTCTTACGGCTTGCGGTTTTGTCAAAGCATCGTAAAATGCTTGCTCTTCCTCTGTCAGTCCCAACTCTGACGCTTGCTCAGCATTCGCTTTCAGCTCCTGCGCCATTTTTAGCAACTCTTTGATTACTTCCTCGTTGGAAATCAAGCCACGCAAGTATTCGGCAAGTCGGGCATCAAGCATCTCACTGAACTTCTCGGCTTCAACCATCCTCTTTTTTGCGTGTTTTCTGATATGTTCTTCAAGCAAGCGTTTGAGTAGTTCGAGAGCAAAGTTTTTCTCTTTCATCTCGGCAATCTCTTTCAAGAAATTCTCATCAAAAAGAGAAATTTCAGTTCCCTTAGTGCTGAGTATTTCCACCACGCCGTCAGCCTTGATAGCCACTTTGAGCAACTGTGTAATACGCTCGTCTATGATTTTTCGGGTAATCTTCTTGTTTCCCGTAAGGCGTAAAAGCAACGTCCTAACCGCTTCAAAGTATGCTTCTTCATAGCGTTCCGCAGGAGTCAGCAGACTACGACAAAGCGATGCGGCTTGCGCTAGACGTTTGCTTTCTTCCATAAATACCTTTTGAGCTTCTGCAGAAACGGCATCCACTAAAATAATGTTGCCGTTTTCATCAGTCTGGGTAGTAGGTTGAGAGGAAACAAGATTATTTTTGTCAAGCAGTACATTCACACCGCCTCTTATAAGATTGGCTCGTTGCAAGTTGGAACAGTCGGCAAAAGCGGAATAGTCGTAATCATCCATACATTCACGGCAATGCTTTAGTGCAGCAACAAATTGCTGATAAGCAGTTGTCTTGATGTTCGGGTCACCAAAGCGTTTTTTGTCACGTCCTGTATAGTCGTGCATGGCTTTTTTTAGAGCCTTGGCTATGCCAATATAATCTACTACCAAACCACCGCTCTTTTCCGGGAAAACACGGTTTACCCTAGCAATAGCCTGCATCAGGTTATGTCCCTTCATAGGTTTATAAACGTACATCGTGGCAAGCGAGGGTACATCAAAACCTGTGAGCCACATATCCACGACAATAGCGATTTTCAGCGGTGAATTGTTATCCTTGAACTGACGAGCCAGTTCCTCTTTTCGTGCGCCAGACCCAATAATATCATTCCATTCTACTGGATCTTGGTTTCCTTGTGTCATGACTACACAAATAATGTCTTTCCACTGAGGACGAAGTTCTATCAGCTTTTTGTAAATATCAATTCCTGTAGCACGGTCAATCGCCACAATCATAGCCTTGCCCGTAAGCAAGTCGGCACGGTTGTTCTCGTAATGGTCTATGATGTCCTTACATAGAGAGTCTATGGTTTGCGGAGCTGAGAGCAAGGCGTGAAGACGTGCATTTTCATCCTTTGAGCGTTTGATGTCCTGTTCTTCCGCTCCTTCTTCCGCAAGTTTCTCATACTCGTTATCCAGCAATTTAAGCGTGTCGGCATCCAAATCCAATTTCAACAAGCGGCTTTCGTAATATACAGGGACTGTAGCACCGTCTTCCACGGCTTGGGTCATGTCGTAGATGTCGATATAGTTGCCGAAGACCTCTCTTGTATCGTTGTCGTCTTGCTCAATAGGTGTACCAGTGAAGCCGATGAATGCAGCATGAGGCAAAAGTTTACGCACGATAGCCGCAAAACCGAGTTTCAGTTCACCTGTTTCTGTATCTACTTTCGTTTTGGTATTTGACTGTGTGCGGTGGGCTTCATCGCTAATCACAATCACATCGGAACGATTGGTGATTAGTTTGTCACGGTCTTTGAATTTTTGGATATTGGCAAAGATAACACCATGACTTTTACGCTTTTCCAGCAGTTCATACAAGTGTTCGCCGTCAGTAGCCTTTATTGGCGTTTGGCGCAAGTAATCGCTACAAGCCGCAAAAGTGTTATGAAGTTGGTCGTTCAAATCGAGGCGATCTGTCAGCACAAGCAAGGTCGCACTCAACAGATTCTTCAAAAGCTGATGGGCATAGAATACCATTGAAAGACTTTTACCAGAACCTTGCGTGTGCCAGAATACACCAATTTTACCGTCATTGCGTTGTAAGGCTTGCTTTGTGCAGTCAAGAGCTTTCTTTACGGCAAAATACTGATGATAACCAGCAAGGATGCGGAGTTTTTTATCCACACCCATAGTGAGGGTGAAGTCTGCAATAATATCAATGAAGCGATGTTTGGTGAAGATACCATTAAAGAAAGTCTCAAAGTCGGCAAATACTGTACTTTCATAACTCCCGTCTGTGGTTTTCCACTCCATATACCGGTCAAGCGGTGCCGTAATCGTACCTACACGAGTGTCTGCCATGTCGCTTATCACAAGCATTTGGCAAGCGGTAAAGAGTTGCGGAACAATACGCATATAGTTCTGCAACTGCTGATGGGCTTCCTCCGAATTGGTAACTTCACGGGAAGGAGACTTCAACTCAATGACAGAGACAGGCAGGCCATTAACAAACACCACAATATCGGCACGTTTGGTGGAATTACCGTTTACGATCGTCCATTGATTGGCAACAACAAATGAGTTGTTGTCTATATTAACGGGGTCTATTATTTTAATATGGTCACTGCGCAGTGTTCCTTGGTCAGTTTTGAACGTAACGTCCAAGCCATTTTGTAGCCAATCGGTAAGGGTCACGTTTGCACTAACCAAAGGCTGGCTGAATAATTCACGTATTTGTCGGATAGCTTCGTCAACGGCTCCAACTTTGTCTGTTCCATTGATAAGCAACATCGCCTTACGCAATGCTCCCGGTATGGTGGCATCAGTGAGTTCTCGGCAGGTGTCGGTTTCAAGTTCCGGGCCATAATGATATTCATAGCCCATTTCCTTGAACAAAGAGATTATCGACTGCTCGTATGAATCTTCTGTAAAATGGAACGTATTAGGCATAATAGGTTGGAATTAAATTATCATTTATACGGCGGTTCAGCTCGATTTTCGAGTCTATAGAGGAAAGAATAGAGGCTATCCTATTTTGAGTTTCCAAATCAGGAACTTCAATTTCATAATTTGAGAACGAACTCTTGTTAATGATAGGCACAGCAGTAGAAGTTTTGCTAAGATAATTCAACTCTCTACCAACCAATGTCATAAAATAATAAACAAAATCCGCATTGAAGTTTTTATTGGGAATAATTGAGTTAAATTGCTGATTCGTAACAGTCGGTTCTTTGGTCATTACCACCTTTCCCAAATCAGAGCCTATACAACTCACACATATAGAACGTGACGGAAGTAAACAATTTCTTACTTCATTTAGTCCTTGTTCTGTAAGTGTCTTAGTCGTTTTAGGGGCAGACTTATGAGAGAGGTCGTCTGAGGGGGTCAAGAAAGGTATATATCCATCATAGTTCTCCGCAACTGATGTCCTTGGTGTTTTTCCCGTAACAATTTTACCAATATCTGATATATGTATTTTCTTTAATTCCATAATACAAACATTTACGATACATTCGTTCTACATATAGCACTTGAGCATCAAATTAACCTAATCCGTTGAGCATTATCTAATCGCCTATGACAATAGGATATTATTCCCAATATTTCCAAAGCATCTTGTTCTTCTATATTCCATAAGACTTTAGGCTCGTGTGCTTCAGGATTTCTGAACATACCACACAATCCCTTTAACAAATTTGCGAAGCCAGAATGTTCATCCTTCTCGGATTTAGAAATAAAACTATTGATAATCAATACGGGGTTACTACTAAATACCTGTTCGATAAGTTTATTTCCATCTTCCTTCGAGCCCGACAAATCTCTTATTCTTTGGAATAATCCCTTATTTGCTTCAAAAACAGCATGAAAATAGTTGTTTTGCAGAAGTTCCGCCTTACAATAATTTAATATTTCAGAGTGAGCTTTACGCTTTTCTACTTCAACTTTTAGATTATTAGCTTTTATTTCTACATCTGTAATTCTACTTGCCTTTTGGGTCTTAGAAAATTTGCCATCTTCATTATATTTGTAGCCGCAAAAAGCAAGCTGCTGATTTATTTTATCTCTCAATGATTCAAAACGTTCCTTTTCAGACACAAAACGTTCTGGGGCAAGCGCCACGGAAATAAACGTAAAAACGCAATTTGAACATTTTGATTCATTACATGCTTTAGCAAAAGCATTGTAAAGTCGATATCGTTTTGTGTTTGTAGGGTCAACATCTTCAATACCTGATTGAATAAGGCATTTATGTATCTCCGATCCAGTCAGACCTTCTGATGTATCGCCCAAGACATTGGCAATACATTCGATTACTACTGGTGTCAAAATATGCTGTTCCATAAATGAGAATTTAGCTGTTTGTTTGACCATCTAATGTGGCTTCTATCTCTTTGATTGATGGCATTGTTCCTTCAACCTTTTCAGGATAGAGTTTTTCAAGCTCATATTCGGATATTCCGAGAGGCTGACTACTTGATTCTAACGCATATTGAGCCAACGTATTGCTTTTCTGCTTGCAAATGAGTAATCCTATTGTCGGATTATCGCGCCCCTCCTTGCGAAGAAGATGATTGCAAGCAACAACATAACCGCCTAATTGACCGGCATCAGCAAAGTCAAACTCTCCGATTTTTACCTCTACTACCACATAGCAAGACAATTTAAGATTGTAGAAAAGCAAGTCTATAAACTTCTCTTTCTCTGCTATTTGCAAGCGATATTCTTTGCCTACATAGGCGAAACCTGTGCCAAGTTCCAACAGAAAGTTTGTGATATTGGTGAGCAATGTATCTTTTAGTAGTCGTTCATTATATTTTCCTCGTAATCCCGTGAATGAGAAATCGTAGGGGTCGCGTGTTAGTTCCTGCGCCAAATCGCTATCCACATCAGGGAGCGTACTCTTGAAATTTGTGAGAGCCTTTCCGCTGCGCTCATACAGATTTGTGCCTAATACATTGAGTAATATATCCCTGCTCCATCCATTCTCTAATGTTTGGCGGACATAGAACAAAGCCTTGTCTGAATCAGTCGAACATTTGTCTATGATATAACGATGATGTCCCCAAGGAATAGAGAATAAATCAGAATATAATCTTTCCACAAGCTGTGGAAGATTTTCTTTCTCAGATTCTTCCACAATTTGTGGAAGAATTGCAATCTGTTGTTTATAAAGAGTATAGAAACGTTTTGCGTAACGGATTGATGTTTCAGATAATCCTTCCACATCAGGCATTTCATGGCGCAAGTCACGGCTTAATGTAGCGTAAAACTTACTGCCATACTTGTTATCTGCTTGCTTTTCTTCAATATCTTTACCGAGTTCCCAATAATAGCGAAGCAATTCTCTATTCACTTTTATAGCCGCCTTGATTTGGCTGCCACGATAACGCTTTACAAGCTCTTTAACCCATAAAGTGTAATCCTTATCTAATATGCCGATAGATTTAACCATTTTATTTCTCCGTTTTTATTCACTAATTTTTAGTTCACCAGACATTAGCTGTGGGAGAAGCGTGTCACGCATCTTTGCCAACCTTGCATTTTCAAGACTGTTAGAAAGTATCGTTTTGATAAAAGGAAGAACTATGTCTCCATACCTTTTTACATACGGACTTTCATTTGAGTATATTGGAAGACACTCAATATCTTTTGTATTTATACCGGGGATTGCAGCCTTTCCTCCAATTGAATTTAATTGGTTCATAATGTATGGTGTACGCATATAAAAATATGCAAACGCATTATAAGCGTTATCCATTAAGTCCAAGATGAAGACATGCTCATTGATATACATTTCGTTGAAAGGAAATCCTTCTCCAAAGATAGAGAAATTTGGAATAAAATATCCCGGTTTGCCTCCGTCTTTGTAAATCAATAGCTCATATCCATTTATCTTTCCCTTTTTTATAGTTTGAGCATATTCTTTTGGAATGTACTTTGTCTTAGAATAGTCATAATACCCCAATCCTTTGATATTTTCCGCCCCAATGCTTGGAACGCCTTCAAAGGTTGCACCACCTTTGGGTCTTTTTCCACTTTCTATATTGTGAGGTATATCTTCGATGTAAACTATTGGTAACTCTTTGGGGGTACTACCGAGAGCTGAATATACAAATTCACCGCCTCTGAATGGCTCGAAGTCTACGAACCACGACTTGAACAACGCCTGCGCCTGCTGCTCTAAATTATCATTTATCCGGCGGTTTAGTTCGATTTTGGAGTCGAGGGATGAAAGAACAGATACAATATCACTCATTGTATTTTCATTAGGAACAGGTATGTCTAAATTCCTTAATGCTCCCAATGAAATATATGGTTGTGATGAGCCACTTCGTAATTTAGAAAGCTGCTGCTTTCCATGCGGTGAGGTTAAATAATAATATAACCATTTACATTTAAGTTCATTGCCTACTTTAAGAAGTCCTACATTTTTAATAGCATAATCTGTTTGTTTGGAAGACTCAATACAACAAAAACCACAATAAGCACCAATCATACTTATAATAATATCCCATTGATCAACTTTACTCCGAGTAATAATCTTATTATAATCATCTTCTGATATTTTATAAGCACTTTCAAAATCAATGCGATTATCCTTAATATGTTTTGATGTAATAAGATATTTTCCAAACTCTGTTTGCTTGGGGCTATCATGCGTACCATCTGTCACATTATAGCAATAATCATATGCTTTTATAATATTCCACTGTTCCATAAATGAGAATTTAGCAATTAAATTCGTTAATTTTTAGCTCGCCAGACATCAGCTTCGGGAGAAGCGAATCTCGCAAAGAAATGAATTTTTCATTTTGATCCGTATTCTTTATCATAACCTCTTTCATTTTCAAATAGAGGTTATTAAACTCAACTACAACATCAGATGTTGGGTATATTGTTTTTATAAGCGACAAATCATTATAGCCGAGCGATTGTCTGACTCCACCAATAGCTCTTAAAGCAACTTCGTCTTTGAACATAGCTGTTCTTTTGAAAAAGTCGAAGAAATACTGGTAATTAGGTTCACACTCAAAAACGACATAGACTGGGCTAACACAACCCACAAAGTCGAAAGTATTTAACCCGATTGAGCCAATGTTAATACGAGCTGGATTATAAGCAAATGATAAAGGGTTGACAATTAGATATTTTGATAAGTCTTTGCTAAATACTTGTTTGGTGAAGTATTCTTCTGACAATACCAATTCTCCTGAATTTATAGGAGACAGCACTGTCACATCTTCACGATTGCCAACCTTTTCTGTTATTTGCTTTGTGACTTCACCTAAGCTAACAACTCTCCAACCTTTGGGTATCAATCCAAGCTCTGAATCTACAAATTCACCGCCTCTGAATGGCTCGAAGTCTACGAACCACGACTTGAACAACGCCTGCGCCTGCTGCTCTAAATTATCATTTCCTTGTCTGTTTTTCAGGAAAGATGAGCCACTGTTATGTGTCAAACAATACCACATGCTAATTTATGAATTTACGGTGTGAGAGTTTGACATTGTTTTGATTCACCATTGCATAGTGCATGGTAGTATCAATCTTGACATGACCAAGTAAGCGTTGCACTTGTTCCACAGGCATACCTTTGTCGATAGCCATTGTTGCCAATGTACGGCGAAACTTGTGAGGATGAACACGCACGATCTTTGCAGAGCGGCCAATTTTGCGCAGACGAGTTTCTACCCCCGAAATCTCCAAGCGTTTATGCGGTTTAGCTAAAGAGACAAAAAGAGCCTTATTTCTGTCTTTGCGAGAAGCTAAGTATTGTTGTAGATGAATCTTTGCACGGGCATTGAAGTAAACGATGCGTTCCTTGTTGCCTTTGCCAAATACGATACATTCACGCTCTGTGAAGTTGATGTCTTCTCGATTGAGTTTTACCAATTCGCCTACACGCATACCTGTTGAAGCCAGTAAGTCAATAATGGCAAGGTCACGGATTTTAGTGCAACTATCACGGAGTTGCTCGATATTCTCATCACTCAATACTTCCTTGACCTGTGTTCCTGTTTTCACCTTATGTATTCTGCGGACAGGACTTTTGACAATGTAGTCCTCTTCTTCGAGCCAAGCAAAGAACGAAGAAAAAATCCGGCGGATATTATCAATGGTCACTTTGCTTGATTTGTTTTTTCGCTGGAATACGGCAAGGTAGGCTCTAATGTCCTCGGTAGTATAGTCGGTGACCTTTTTAGGCATCTTCTTAAATAACTGCCGAATGGTAGAGCCGTAGTATTTGATTGTAGGTGTTGTGCAACCCTCCACTTGCTTCGCGGACAGGAATATGTCAAGCAGACGGTCGTTAGACGCTGCATTTTCGTGCAGTGTCTCGCCATCTTCAGTAATAGTGTATTGGCTTACTACTTGAAGCAATACACTATTAAGGTGAGCTACTTGTTCAAAACTTAACACTTCTGTCATTGCGGTGCTGATTTCCTGAATTAATTTTTCTTTCATATTCTTCGTTATTATATGGTGAACCTAACGAAGAGTAGAAGCTATATCACTTGACGGTGAAGCCGATTTTTGCCAATTGCTTGCGGATTTCGTCTTCGAGCGTGTGCGACTGGGCGAATAAATCAGACAGTTCGGAAGTGAGGCGTTCCATTTTTTCTTGAAATGGTTCGCCGTCTTCCTCCACTTCGGCTATGCCGACATAACGTCCGGGGGTGAGGATAAAATCTTGCTTCTCTATATCCTTGATTGTTGCAATGGCTGAAAATCCCTTTTCGGTTTCAAGCGTTCCAGCACGAAACTGCTCAAAAGTATCTGCGATACGTGCGATGTCGTTGCCATGCTCCTCCGTTTCTTCTCCGCAAGAGAGTTCACGGTGTGTGCGGTCTTTCATATAGCCCATGTTACGAGCATCTATGAAAAGCGTCTTGCCCGGTTGTGCTTTGCTCTTTGTCAAGAACCATAAACAGCAAGGAATCTGCACATTGTAGAATAATTGGGATGGCATGGCGATAATACCTTCCACCAAATCGGCCTTGACAATGTTTTCACGAATATCTCCCTCTGTACCTTGTTGAGAGGATAGCGAGCCATTGGCAAGAACCAAGCCGATGCGTCCATTGTCTGCCAAGTGATACAACATGTGTTGCATCCATGCAAAGTTGGCGTTCCCCTCCGGCGGTATGCCGTATTGCCAACGTGGGTCGTCACGTAATTGGTCACCGCCCCATTTGGAGATATTGAACGGTGGATTTGCCATTACGAAATCCGCTTTTAAGAATGGATGTTTGTCATCGTGAAAGGAATCTCCGAAACTGTCGCCAAAATTGGCTTCAATTCCACAAATGGCAAGGTTCATTTGTGCTAATTTCCACGTATTGCTGTTAAGTTCCTGCCCATAGACGGATATTTTATTGATATTACCTTGATGGCGTTCAATAAACTTACTACTCTGCACAAACATACCGCCCGAACCACAAGCAGGGTCAAAGATTTTTCCCTTATAAGGCTGAATAACTTCAACTATGGTACGGACTACACATGAAGGGGTGTAGAACTCACCACCTTTCTTGCCTTCTTCACGGGCAAATTCTCCAAGAAAATATTCATATACACGTCCAAGCACATCACGAGCTTCCGAACCTGTAAAGTGGAGGTTGTTTTCAAAAATATCAATTACGTTACCCAAGCGGCGTTTATCTAGTTCTGGACGAGCATAGTTCTTGGGAAGAATGCCTTTGAGCTGCTTGTTTTCTTTCTCCAATGCTTCCATTGCCGCATCAACGACAGCTCCGATTTCGGCAGTAAGTGAGGCATTGACAACTTTCTCCCAACGAGCATCGACAGGAACAAAGAATATGTTATCGCCAATATATTCGTCTGGGTCTTCCTCAAAGCCTTCACCTTCAGCAACAAGTTCGTCATGCTTAACTTTGAAGCAGTCGTTGATATATTTTAGGAACACAAGTCCAAGTACCACACTTTTATACTCGGCTGCATCAAGATTGCCACGTAATTCGTTTGCCGAATCCCACAATGTTTGCTCGATGGTTTTCTTTACTACGTCCTTTGTTTTTGCTTTCTTTGCCATTATCGTATATAAAAGCGAAAAACTCCACCGCTATCCCTGCGAGGCTGACCAAAGCCCATAAGACAGCGAAGGAGTTTCGTATGTTGCTTTATCGTTTTGATTCTTCAGGTCATTAGCGCAGTTGTATTTTGATTGCAAAGGTAATACATTTTCCCCGGTTTTCCTTGCATAATCCAAGAAAAAGTGTACATGCAAAGTACAGGTACCATCTTTGGTTTAAGTACATTCAGTCGTTTATCTCCTCATGTCGGATGCAAAGGTAGCCAGCCTCATTGAATATGGAAAGGTCAAGCGGTAAACCGTTTGGAGCAGTTTCTTCCTCCTGCGGAGAGTAAACAGCCCCCAAACCTTTCCCCATTCATCGGCTTGGCTTAATGAAGCATCCGGCAACGGAGACAAACGACTGACGAAATAATAGAAATATCAACTCAAACAATAGTTCTTGGTCTGAAAACCGATTACACACCATTATTTTTTCGGAGCGGGCTAATTTTAGCAAGAACAAATAAGGCAAGCGGAAGACTGCACTCCCTCCAAAATAATAGATTCCTTTTTCCTCCTTCCCTTTGCTGCGTTGGTATTGCGGCATTAGTACATTTGCTGTGCGGCAAAATAATCCACAAATGAGATGGTCAAGGAAGATTATCCGGCAAAATATCGTACCTTTGCAGTGGCTTAGGAGATAAAGTCCAAATAGAAGTGGAATAGCGGAACCCAAATTGCATCGAAAAGAGAAGATAACGCCCAAATTGGCACTCCCAACGAGTTAAGAAACAATAAAAGCGTTAAATCTTCACCCTTTAGAATGTACCATTAAAGTTTACGACCATATTTCTGACTTATTACTCACAAACTATTGAGAAATAACTGGTTGCAAATACTATGGCTGTTCGAAATTAAAAGAGGTGCTATTGCCTAAGAATCTGAAGAGGATTGAATCTCTTACTTTCGCTGGTTGTAGTCAGTTAGAAGCTATCGAAATTCCTGAAGGTTGTGTAGCTATCTTGGATAATGCTTTTTCGGGTTGTGCCAATCAGGTTTATGTGTCGGTTCCGTCCACTGTGACTCAAATGGAGGATTATGTGTTCGATGGATGCGCAAACATGGGCAGTATCGTTTGGAACAGTGAGCTGGAGATAAAGAGCAGTTTCTTTGCAGATGTGCAACCGTGTAATTGTTTGCTTTATGTCTCACAAGGGACGGTGTTGCCTGAAACGTGGAACGATAATATTGTCAGAGAGAATGTGGCGGAGCAAGTAGTATTCAATGCTGGCTATTCATGCTACGTAGCCCGTGAATTAAAGGCTAAACATATTACTTATACACGCGAATTTACTTTACCGACGAAGAAAGGAACCGCTGCTGGGTGGACCTCTGTAGTTCTTCCTTTTACCGTGCAGGAGTTTACCCATGAAAGTAGAGGCAAGTTATCCCCTTTTGGTGCTACCGAAATAGGAAGTAAGCCGTTTTGGCTGAGAGAACTGGCCTCGGATGGATTTAAGAATGTGGCGGCGTTGGAAGCTAACAAACCTTATATTATAGCTATGCCCAATAATAGTGATGAATACGAAGAGCAATATAATATATCAGGCTGTGTACAGTTTGAAGCGGCGGATGAAGCGGGTGTTATGATACCTGCAACTCCTTCTGTGATGCCGACAGGAGAAAATGCTCTGTACGAGTTGGTGCCAACATTGCGTTCTGTTTCGAAAACTAATAGAGTATATGCCTTGAGCCAAGAGGAACATGGCGATTTTCCTGCGGGTAGTCTCTTTGTGAGTTGTTTGAGAGATATAGATCCTTTTGAAGCCTATGTAGTTACCAAAGAATCGGCTACTAATGCTCCGTTATATTATAGTATTGGTGGCGAAGGTGGTGAAATTACCGGTTTGGAAGAAATTTTAAAGAAAGAAGACGAATCTCTGAAAATATATACCGCTGGCAATGTGCTTTATATAGACAGTGACCGTGACCGAAGCATCTCCATTTATGATGTAACCGGACGTATCGTTCGCATAGTAGTGGTGCACGAAGGAAGCAATACAGTCACCGGTTTATCAAGTGGATTTTATTTCCTCGAAGGCAAGAAGGTTGCCATAAAGTAATGAAGTAACTTCAAAAGTAGGATGCGCTAAACATTAATAGTTCTGGTAAAAGAGGCGGTCTACTCGATAATGCTCCTAAAAGTTTGCAAAAAACTTTTAGGAGCATCTTATTATTCCCCTTTCAGTAACCACTTCCATACTGGGATAACCTCTATTCCTATATGATTATCCATTTGCAGCACACTTTCCTCATCGAAAGTAATAACGAGAAACCGTTTGCAAGGCAATACCTTGGACAGTTTTATTAATGCATCCGTTTCCCGTTCCCTGGTTTCCAAGTCTTTTATACTATATGATACCTGTACTGTCTCTTATACACATCTCCGAGCCCACGAGACACTCGCTAATCTCGT
>ENA-OZSM01000157-OZSM01000157.1-human-gut-metagenome-genome-assembly--contig:-NODE-157-length-14183-cov-3.657135_pt1 | contig 14183 bp, 9 predicted proteins | sample MGYA00244119_ERZ653960 | MGnify/ENA primary metagenome ERZ653960 (study PRJEB26926, sample SAMN06164797) | human gut metagenome | biome: ENVO:00009003; feature: ENVO:2100002; material: ENVO:00002003...
GAGATTAGCGAGTGTCTCGTGGGCTCGGAGATGTGTATAAGAGACAGGTATATGTCTTCTGCGTCTTGACACCAAGACGGCCCGTTATGTATTCGGCAGCCGTGAGACTGTGAGTACGATGCCATCGGGGAGCAATCCATGTGCCTACGGCATACCCGGCAACAGCCATTGTAAGCTGGATAATGATTGATACCATTCCATACGAATAGGCTATCGACCCCCACACGACGAAAGTTCCTGCTGAGAAAAATCCCATGAACAATGAAAGTCCACTCATTCCCCACGGTACGTTGCCGCCACCTGAGAAAAAACTTTTCATATCCTTTCCCGTCTTGGAAAAAGACACTCCTGTAATCAACACTCCTATCGAAAATAGGATAATGGTTATGTAATCAAGTATATTCATTTCAGTTTATTTATTATCAGTGTTATCTTAACACACATACACTCCCATAAGCCCCGGGCAGACATCACCGCAAGGACGGACAAAGTTGACATAAATGGCGTCGGTCGTCACCGGCTGATCAAGTTCAAGCACATTGAGTGTCTGATGATTGCCAGTAATATGATAAAGTTCCTTACCCTCTGAATCCCGGATTATGTACTCCCTGTAACAAGTCGGGACACAAGCATCGAAATGCCCCATCTGGACGGTCTCCATTGCCTGATCCGTATCGGTATCGAAGTACAAGATAATGGTTTTAATTTGTTTCCTCCCATTCCACTTGAAACATACTTCAGGTCTTGCATCATCGAAAGCTGGTACCCAGGCATTAGTACCTATATACGGACGGTAATAAGAATTCCTCAAATTTTCCGAGTTGAAAGACGCAAGAGACGGGGCAAACGACATCGCTATATTCTTGCTCTCCGGACGACGTTTCGGACACCAGAATTCAAATTCCTCCACCCCTATTCCTTCAGGTGGAACCTGCTTTCCGAAATTCGACACGGCAGGGTTTATGTAGTTATATACGGCAGTCAATCCTGTGACTAACCGCCCGCTCATCGGTACTGAAATCTCAGGATTTTTCATCAGGCAGATAAAAGCATAACGCGGAGTCGCGTATGAATAGGAAAAGTCTGCAACAATCTCATTCTCATCTTTTTTCAAATCGAATTCTAGAACTGCATCAATAGTATCCGGAGTGTAGTTCTCACTCTTGGATGAACTTCTCAACTCCATAACAAGCCTTGTTGCATTATCTGCCTTTACATTCATCCTGACCACCGGCACTTTACCATTCACCGGTATGAGTTGAGCTATAGGATAATCTAATCCAAACCAGGTACCGTCGGCTGGCAAATCGTCAAGTTCAAGCACAGATGACACCGATATTTCCGCAGAGTCGGCAAGATTGTCCTCAACCGCCACAGCAATACCTGGTATAAAGTTCCCGTTTTTAACAAGGAGTGATTGCAACAAACCTATCCTGTCCCTATCAACAAGGTCTATTGGTTTATATCCTTTTGAAAGACAAATTGACGCGGCACGTCCAATGACTTCTCCACCGAGAGCCGACGTACACATGACACGAGTAGTACCGTTTGCCACATGGCTTGAGGAAATGATGCGTCCACCCACGAAAAGGTTATCAAGGTCCGGAGTTACATAGCAACGGTAAGGAATCTGATAGACACCTTTGCTGTGCCACTGATGACAGCCATTTCCTCCAGCATACACACCATCCGCAGGATGAAGATCAATTGCCCATCCACCATATGCCACCGCATCATAGTGGATTGACTGGTTGATAACATCCTGCTGCGTCAGAGTATAAAGACCGTTGAACCTGCGACTTTCACGTTTACCCGGGAAAAGCCCCACCCATTCAAGCGTCAGGGTCTTTGCCTGAGGAAATTTCCCGGAATTCTTTATATAATCCCAGACACCATAGACAACTTTCCATAATTCATATTTGATTTCCTCCGTGTCCAGAATAGTATCGAGGCGTCCGCCATACTCAAGCCACCAATATTTACAGCCCAATTGATTTACATTGAAATAATTTGGATTCTGTAACTTCGGTATCAATGTTTCGACATCCTTTAACGCAAAGTTTGGAGCGGTATATTCCACCGGCTTGCCAATGTCCTTGATATAGAACAATATGCTGTGCCCGAGCAATTCTCCATACTCTTGCTTGTCTGGTGCAAATTCTTCACCATACACAGTTCTGTCTTCCGCCCCCATTCTGAATGATGCTCCGGCAAGATAACCTAACGTACCATCTCCGGTACAGTCTGCAAACATCTGTCCTGAAATAGAGTATTCTGTCCCGTTCTGCGAATTTATAGCTGTGACAGAAGATATGTTCCGATCATTGCTCTTATCAACCTTATATAAGGTTGTGTTAAGAAGCAAGGTGATATTCTTTTCTGTCAATACCTTATCCATCAGCACCATGTCAAAAAGCACAGGATTCCCCTCCTTATTGCGGTATACATTTTCTACAAGGATTTCGTCGATGATACCTCCTTCACGTGACCACCGGTTGTTGTTACCCATGTGTGAAGTGGCACCTAGTGCCCAAAGGCGAACTTCACTGGAAGCATTGCCTCCAAGTACGGGACGATCCTGTATAAGGACAACCCGAAGTCCTTCACGGGCGGCGGCAATTGCACTGCACACCCCCGTAAGTCCACCTCCAGCTACCACATAGTCCGCATTCAATACTACATTTGTAAAAGTTCTGTTTTTCGCTATATTCTTTATTATCATAATCGTTTTCGTATTATCGGACCCCGATTAGAAACTTTGTTATCCTCAAAGGTCGTCCGCATCGGAAAAATATCCTCAAAGGTTGTCATCAATGACAAGGTAACTATCTTTATTAACATTGGTTTCCAATCTTTTGTCTACCTCATTGTATCTGTTGTTATGAATCAGAACACCAGACGTATTAGTGGCATTTCCACCCAACAATACGGCATTCTTTGCGATATCAAACGAGTTGTCTTCGATTATAACGTCCGTTACTGCATCCGGATTGGCTCCCGGGGAAGTACGGATATAACTATATTCACTAAGCACATTCCTCCTGATAACAGTGCCTATGCTCATACCAGTTCCTCCGCTGCCGATTAGATTTATACTTTGGTGACCGGAATGCCCTCTGTCATCAATACCGAACCAATGACTGTAATTACCCTCCTTAAGACGGCAATTGACGATATCGATATACCACTCAGGCTGTTTCCCCCGATACAACAGCGATCCTCTGCCTACAATTCCGTTACACCGTGTCATCGTCATACCGGAAATCACACAATTCTGTACAGAGCCATACAACTGATAAGCTCCTACATCGACTGCCTCATTATTAATGAAATACAAATGATGCCTTACGGTGGTAACACTTATTTCAGATGTGGCATCCGGTTGTACAAGAAACGGCTGATCCAACTCAATTTTTGTCAGAGTATGGCTGCGGATACGTCTGAACTGCCCGGCTCCCGTCCCGTTAATAATATAGACTCCTCCGCCATTCCAGTGGTTTTCAGTCCATTGATTAGTTTCCGCATCTTCTGGGATAGTAATTATATTACCCTCGACGGATTTTATAGGTCCGTAATATCCGCCACTACCACCATCAAGAGTCATACACTCGCGGTCATTGGTATAATCGAACGGAATATAATTGCGCGCTTCATAAAGGTTCCTGCTTTCGTCAATACTTGAAGCATACCCAAAACCGTCCCCCTGCTTATAACAATCTTCGAATATCAACCCTTTGGGATGTACCAGCATATATGGTTGGTTAGTACCTGTGGTATGTCTCTCGAAACGGCAATTTTGGACAAATCCTCCCGCTGCATAGAAAGTGTACATGCCGGCTGAATTGAAGACGCAATTCCTTACTTTAAGATTCTTGCCACGAAGAATTATCCCTGTTTTGCTCCATCTGCTGTGAAACTCCGCTTCGACTTGATCCCTATTCGACTTCACCTGATATATCATACCGCTGAGCTGCCCTGTCTGACGCACAATCAGATTCTCGAGCAATATCGTTCCTTGTTCTTCCACGGGCCCCGTAGACATGATGACTCCCCATGCACGTGAAGACCACATTACTAAGTTTCTCAAACCGAAATGATGAGTTCCGCTAATAAGGCTGTTAGGCAACTCATACAAATCCCAATTAAGAGGATTCCAGAAAATATGAGTCAGTTCCTTTGATTCTCCCTCAATCAATGTGTTTGGAGAAAGAATGAGCTCACCTGTAAGCATATATCTGCCTCTCGGCACATATACCTTACCGCCACCATTTTGTCCGGCAGCATGAAGAGCTGCACGGAAAGCTGCGGTTTCATTATGGACGCCATCGCCCACGGCACCGTAGTCCATCACATTAAATACTTTCACCCCCCACCAGTCAGGAGATTTGGACACCACATCTATCCGCAAAGGTTCACTCCATGCTGTCTTTCCCCCCATTCCGTTATGGTAATACAAATAATATGTGCCTAATGGCGTGTTGTCCGGAATATCAACACTTACGGAAAAGTCGTCAAAAAAATCCGTAACCTTGCATCTTACATTTTTTCCGCCTTTTAGCGGAACAAGTACAGCATGCGCCTTGTCCTTATCCCGTAAAAGATTCTTTCCCTGAACCCTGAGATAATCTCCGGCAACCGCACATTCACCATCCTCGCTCAAAGCCCAACGGACAATCGGAACGTTCAGATAAAAATAAGCCTTTTCATTATTGACATCTGTCATTTCCACACTGAAAACCCCGTTCTTCAAATCCTCGGGTACAATAAACTTAAGAGACTGCTCCTTTTGCTGCAGCAAGTCCACCGCTTTAGCCTTATAGGACGCCAACGGCCCGGTACGAAGGTTGGTACCATTTACATCGGGCAGCCTGTCCTCTACAGGGAGCGGAACATACGCAGGCTCGGCATTGCCGACATTTCCATTGTCGAGGGTAAAAACTTTTATCGACTTTATCTTGTCAAGATATTCACCCCTGATAAGTACTGCATCATTAGGCCTTGTCTCTGCAGTTGTTACCTGAAACAACTTAGGTTCGAATTTACCATCTTGCCTATCGGCAGAATAGCCGTTGCCGGAACAAACCCATAAAAAGGTCAATCCAGATAAAAATATTTTATTCAGTTCCATTATTTCAAATATTGTTTAATAATATAATCAGGGATTTTCGTGTCGTAATAATCCAACAAATAGTTATCAAGATTTCCATTGATTTCATCTTTTATCTCAGTCACTTCTATACGGTATAAGTTTATATCACAGTCCGTGAATTTCAAACCTATATTCCCATAGGTTATAGGTTCTTTGGTATCTGAGCCTTTTATGACGCTTTCGCCATCCCACAAGACTTCGTAATCCTTATCCATTACACGAATCCTAAGTTCGTGCATGCTTCCGTCGTTATACGAATCTACTTTCACCTTTTGGAGCGGCTCTATAGTATTCCCACCCGACTTGTATTTATTCAGAATGATTTCATTACCGTTCTTCAGGCTTACCCCGTAATATTTCAGCATTTTTGAATACATTGCTATATTCTGGTAACGCATCTGCACTGAAAATTCAGAAGTACTCATAGCCGGCTCCGGAAAAGAGAGCCGGACGGCAACTTCATAATCAGCCCATTTCTTGTCACCTAAATAGTATATACCATCGCCACGTTTTCTCCAATATCTGCTGCCGTCTTCTGCATAAGGCAATTCTGCAAATTTGATACCGTTCCAAACCGGATTCACAACACTTGCAGGCACATTGGATAAACTACCATCTGCAAAATTCTCTCTCAAAAGAGTATTCGGCGCAATCGGCTCCTTGTCGACAAAATTATCTTCCGCAGGGATAAAATTATCGCTGTTTTCAATAGTCCAATCCCTGAATGTCACCTGCATTTTACGAGAAGAATCCACATCGTAGCCTATTTGATTGTCATTTCCGGAGCAGGCATAAAAACCGGACAAATGCGTTTCTCCAAGATCGACAAAAACAGCTGGGCCTTTAATCCACTCATCAGCGGCATTTTTATAATGACTCAAAAAAGAATTCCCTTGTCTCGTAAGCCTTATCTCAACAGGAAAACCGATATACCCCACTCGTCTGTAAGAGGTACTACCTCCTTCCTGCTGTCTAAAAAAAACGAATAAATCTCCGGTAGCAGTCGCTTCAAGATGTACATTCGCCGAACTTTGACTATCAGTGGATCTCATCATAATACCGGCAGAACCTTTCTTAATATCGTCAATTTTCACCGTTATCACAGACTTTGAACAATCGTCATGCAAAAACGGCTGTTCCTTATATGCAAAACTGTATTCATCAGATTCAAAGAAGGCATTTTTTGTGTTCTCTGTCTTAATTGTCAGAGTGTTGGAATCCATAGTAACAGATCCCTTAGCAGCTTTTCCATAGCTTGCGAATCGCCATTCATCCTGTCCGGTCTTATCCGCTGCATGCAGAGTTCCGACAAAGATCAAGACTGTGAGCAAAACAAGCAGTTTCCATGTAATTCTAATCAACGTCATTTTGGGGTTTAATTATTAATGGTTGGTTATATATTATGTCTTTCGCACTCACTGAGCACGTACAAATATATGTTCATAAGTATCAACACACAAGCATTTTATAGTATAAATCATCGCAAACGTTCCCGGGAACGTTTTAACACGTGAAGAACAGAAATATGTTGATTTACAAATAAGCGGAATCCAGTCGTGTCCGACTAGATTCCGCTTGCATTCAACGTGGAACATTTTTTAGTGGTTCAATATGAATTTAATAATAGGAGCTGGTGCGTCAAGACTGTGAGGATGATGATCGCAACCTTCTTTGATGATTACCTCAATCTCTCCCCGAAGTTTTTTATAACGTGCCGCCAAAATTTCAAGATTCTCATCATAAGGCACAGTTTTATCGCTGTCCCCTGCTACAGCTATAATCGGAATCTTCGCTTTTGCCAAAGGTTTCAGATTGTCGATAGGATTACCCTTGAAATTTTTCATATCCTCTTCCTTGATATTCCACTCCTGCAGAAATTCCTGCCATAAGTCAGTCCTTTCACGACTGGGCCAGCTCGTAATATCGCACACCGGAGCATCAAGATAGATACACGATACTTTCTCCGGATTTGCTGCTGCCCAATCGACTGCAAAGAGTCCGCCTCTACTAAATCCTTCAAGGACAACTTTTTCCGAAAAGCCGTAATACTTAATCATGGCATTGTAAAACAGGGTTCCGAGTTCCTGAGATCTCGGGCTTCCATAAAGGAATGCCAAGTCATAATGCACTACATGGTAACCCAATGCTAGCATTGCGATATCTACAGCAGGAAAAGCCCCGAAAAAAGCAGGCCTCCAAATCCAAGGCTTACCGGGAAGAGGCTTGGCAGGGGCTACTATATTAGCCTTTCTCCCGTTGAACTCGAAATCATATTTATCATAACCCCTCCATTTAGTCTTGACCCCGGGGAAATCCTGAAGCTGGAATTCTTTGGAATTTCCAGTCATCGCCCTATACGCACTTTTTGCCATCTCCAAAGATGCCACCCTGTCCGGATGCAGTTTATCAGGGAAATGTTCTCGCATTCCGGAAGTCGCGGCATGCATGTCGACTATTTCAAGACGGTTTTTCTCTGCAACCTCCCTAATGCGAGGAATTACACCATGAACTATAACGCTATCTTTAATCGAACCTTTTTCAATATAGCATGTAGCCGGGAGACACAAATAAATTTTAGGTTTAGAATCCATACCCGAGAACACGTCAATCATAGCCTGCATGTCTCCTTTAAATTCATCCTTATGCTTCCAATTACCACCCTTTGAGTCATTGGTACCGAATTTAATAAATATTATATCTGGTTGAAAGTCAAACACCTGTTTATACACACGAGTATTTATATAGGGACTGTCCCCGGAAGAAAGCACAGTGGTGCCACTAACTCCGAAGTTTCTCACGTCATAACCGGAACCGAGCATCTGCCCAAGCACCGCAGGATAGCTGTCCCTTGCCTGATTGGATAAACCTGCACCGAAAGTGATGCTGTTGCCAATACAGGCAACCTTGATTTTTTCTTTTTCCACAGCAAGGCTGGCAGGAGCAAGCATAAACATAAGCCAAACTGCCAATAACAGAGTTCTAATCATATTATAAAATTTAGTTGTTCTGTTCTGCAATCCACCGCAGAACAGTAGTTTTGAATTCATTGAAATAAGGGAAAGGAGCCCCCTCGATAAAACCCCAACCATGTCTGCCTTTCGGATAGACATGCATTTCAGCAGGAACAGCATTCCTCAGTAATGCCTGATAGAACACGATGGAATTTTCCGGTTTTACCGCCGGATCATCTGAACAGTGAAAAAGAATGGTCGCAGGGGTATCCTCAGCAACTTGCTCTTCCGTAGAGAATTTAATTACAGTATCTTCAGATGGACTTTTCCCCATAAGGTTAAATCTTGAGAACTGGTGGGTAATATTCTTTTTCATAGATATTACCGGATAAACCAAAATACCGAAATCTGGCTTCAATTCACCCTTCAACGTCACAAGCCCCGTTGCTGCAAGATGCCCTCCTGCAGAAAATCCCATCAGACCGATTCTACAAGAATCAAGATTCCATTTATCCGCATTGGCCATCACGATTTCAAAAGCCCTTGTCAAATCTTCGACAGGCACCTCTTGCCTTCCCGCCGGCATCCTGTATTTGACGACAAAGGCTGCAATGCCGTTCTGATTTAGCCATTTTGCCACAGAGACTCCCTCCGAGCCGAAAGAGAGTCCCTTGTATCCACCACCGGGACAAACCACGACTGCTTGACTACTCGGTTTATCCGTAAGGTACACATGCAATTCAGGCATTTCATCATCAAGGGAAGCAATCTTCTCAAATTCAGCCTTACCATATAGTGGTAGAACTAAGTTCTGTGCATTGACAAGCACAGAACCCAGCGTTATTAAAATGATTAAAAATAAATTTCGCATATTATTTGATTTCAACACTAACTACATATTTGATATCATCAGAAGCAGCTGCTATACTTATGTCATATCTACCCTTTTCCAAATTCCATCCACCCAACTGTTCATCCCAAAATGCCCAGTCATCAACAGGAAGTTCCACTTCAACCACTTTGGACTCACCTGATTTCAAAGAAGTGCGTGCAAACCCTTTAAGTTCTTTTACAGGCCGTTCGGAAGACGGGTTGATTTGAGAAACATAAACCTGAGATATTTCATCACCGTCACGTGTTCCCGTGTTCTTCACACTGAACGACACCTTTACCTTGTCACCAGGACTGTAGACGAAGCTATCGGTCCCTGCATCCGAATATTCATAGGAAGTATAGCTCAAACCATGTCCGAAAGCATACATAGGGGTAATATTCTTAGAATCGAACCATCTGTATCCGACATAGATATCTTCTGAATATGTCACGGTTTCATTAACTCCCGGATATGTTTCGGGTCCAAACGCATGAGCTCCGCAATCTTCAAGGGTTGCAGGAAATGAAATAGGTAGTTTGCCTGACGGATTGACATCTCCGGACAACACGGAAGCTATGGCATGTCCAGACTCGGAACCGCAGTACCATGCCTGCACAATGGATGGGACATCTTCAGCAAAACGCAAATCCACGGCATTTCCGGAAACAAGAACCAGTACGACATTGCTGTTCACTTCGAGAATTCTACGTATGAGTTCCGGCTGTCCATAAGGAAGGTTGTACGATTCTCTGTCATATCCTTCGCTGTCCTGCCTCCAGTTATGATTAAGACCTCCCACAAATATCACAAGATCACTTTCCCTAGCAAGTTTTACCGCTTCTACCGCCAACTGCATATTGTCATAAGCCGGAGAAGCGATCCTTCCGTCTATCATTGGAGTATAAGCACTATATCCCCTTGCAAAAGACACTTCCACTTCTTTTCCAAAACGCGATTCGATACCCGCAAGCGGAGTAATTTCATATCTTGGTTTAAGAGCAGCAGCACCTCCATTACTGGCATGAGTTCTGACAGCATTTTCCCCTATTACAGCTATTTTCCTGCATTTTTTAGTATCTACCGGAAGAATATTATCGCGATTTTTCAACAATACTATCCCTTGCTCTGCGATATGGCGTGCCAAGTCAGTATGCTCTTTCGTATTAAAACTTCCCCAAGGGCGATTGCGGTTCATTGCCGTTCTTAGATTAAGTTTAAGAACACGTCTGACCTTATCGTCAAGTTTTTCCATAGGTACTTTGCCATTACGAACAAAATACAGGAGAGAATCAGCCATATAATACTCATTATATGGTTTTAATGTTCCCATTTCTATATCAAGTCCGTTCATTGCAGCCTCATACGCATTCTTTGTTCCGCTCCAGTCCGAGATGACTGCTCCGTCGAATTTCCACTCCCCCTTAAGAATATCATTGATGAGATAGTTATTGTGGCAGCAGTATTGTCCTCTGAATTTATTATATGCCCCCATTACAGACCATGCCCCAGCCTCTGTTACAGCAGCTTTAAAGGCAGGAAGATAAATCTCTCGCAGTGCCCTTTCAGACACCTCTACATTAACGGTATCTCTCTGATACTCCTGATTATTAAGTGCAAAGTGCTTTACACATACAGCAATACCGTTATCTTGAATGGCTTTGATATACGGAACAGCAATTTTCGAAACTAAAAAAGGATCTTCACCCATATACTCGAAGTTTCTTCCGTTAAGAGGTGTCCTTGCGATATTTACTCCCGGAGCAAGCTGAACGTCTTTCTCCCGATAGTTCGCCTCTTCACTGAGAGCTTGACCGTATTGAGACGCAAGTTCCATATTCCAGCTGGATGCAAGAACCGTAAGAGCCGGAAATGCCGTACAGGAATCATTGGTAGTTTCCGCTTTTGTCCAACTGTTGTAAAGGACTTCGCTTCTTACACCGAACGGCCCGTCATTCATCCACAACTCAGGAATGCCGAGTCGTTGCACTCCGGGAGAACTGAATTTGGACTGAGCATGACATAATGCCACCTTTTCTTCCAGCGTAAGACGTGGAATAATATCTTCTACTCTCTCATCTATCGTTTTGGATTCATCAAGATAAACGGGCAATTGTCTGTTAGTTCCTGTTTTGGATCCTGATGTACACGCGGATATCAAAATAAGGACAGACAATACAGTCATCGTAATTCTACTCATAACTAATTTAATTTTAAATTTCATTTACAATATTCAACCACCGGAAGCGTCGTCATTCTTATCCTTGTACATCCGGACGGTACCATTTCTATCTCTTCACATTCTGACGAAACCTGAATTTTCTCTTCAGGTAGCCCAGGGGTCGTATCACCCAAAAGTCGCCATTCAGGAATTTCAAATGCAGTTACTTTAAGCTTGACAGGTGTTGAATCTGGTGTCCACGGGAATCCTTTCTTCCCTGTGTTCACCACTGTTATTTCAGGGTTTTCAGGCAGACCGAAATTCCACTTAGAAGCAGGGGTCACGTTATATGCAGGAAAAGCTACAGATGTTTTGAACTGGTCCTTTATGATCTCAACATTCTCATCAATATCTACAGAATACAGCAATGGCCCCATATATACATTAATTCCGGCATCAGTTCTTTTCTCTGCCCTCGGCTTCATATCGATGTCCAACTCTACGACATCCCCATCCTTAAATCGTCTTTCTATCGTACTGAACCCTCCTGCATGATATTCTTTCGGCTGTTCTGCATTGACTGTCAACTTTGCATTCTCTACCCATGATGGAATCCTCATGGTAAACGGTATTCTGACAGGAGCACCATCGAGAGCAAACCTGAATGTTATTTTCCCGGAGAAAGGATAAGAAGTATCTTCCGTTATACATACTTTTGTGCCATTAATTTCTGTCCTATATTCCGACGGACCGTACAAAGCGGCAACTATCTCATGCTCGTCACCATTCATCCACATCCTTGAAATATAATTCGGAAACATCCTGTGGACATTGCCGGAACAACATTCAACATCAAAACCCGGTCTGTAAGCCTGACGTGACAAGCCCTCTTCACCATACGGAGCCATGGAACTTTTTTCAGTTGCCAATAACTGATTCGGAGATGAGAAGTACTGCAAAGCCTTGAAATCTTTATTAATAGCTCCCAAGGCTGCATTATACACAGCTGATTCCATCTTATCCGCCCACTTAACATCTCCGGTTGCCATCAGCATGTAACCGTAACTCCATATAAAGTCACTGATATCACAGGTCTCATGCAGCGCTTCCGCATGCTTAGGAAACAAGCTTTCATATGAAGCCGGTATCCCATCTGGAAGTTCGTTTTCCCGTTCCACGGAAGAATAGAAACCAAGCGCGGCATCGAGATATTCCTGTCTACCGGTATAAAGATACAGAATCAACGGCTGTTTGGAAACTTCAGCAGCCGTCACACCATGTACGTCAATCGGCTTTGAAGAGACCATATCTCCATGGATGAACACTTCATTGTCTTTTGTTCCCCCGTTCATACTGAACAGATCCCAAATATGCCCGGCTTTCTGCAAGATTTCCTTGTCGCCCGTATATGAATACATTTTGCACATACTTTCTATGATACAAGTCTGCCTGTTGGTCAAAGTATCATTCAAGGCAGAAAAATGTTTTTTCAGCAGAACCGGAATCCTGTCGTCTTCGGTATAGTCGTAATATGCAAGCAACGTCCGTGCGAATACAGAAAATGCCCACTGGTTCTCACCAAGGGTTTCCGGACCTAGCATTCCGTTCGCCCGGGGATGGGATAAGACATATCCGACATTGTCGGAACCGAGCTGCATAAGTACGCTGTCTCTCAGGAATATTCCACACCTATACAGACCGTCAATCATATATCCCGACTGTTCATAAGGCCACCAACCTTTCGCTATCGGATTACCTCCCTCCGGGATTATTCCATTCCACAGACATGTGTTATAAGGATAACCAGACTCCTTGCGATTAAGCCCGAGGCCGTCTCTCTGTCTCTGTAATATTTCTCTTAACCACGAAGACGGTCTTATATTTTCTATATTCGCTTCCTTATATACTCCATAATATTCAGGAGTGTCAGTCACATCAGCACATGAGCCAACCCCCAAGACAAGACCGACCGCAATAAACAATCTAATCAACTTCTTTTTCATGATTATCGGTTTTCAATATTTTATTTTTTCTCATCCATTCTACCAGTTCGACAGTCCAGTCATGTCCATAACCATCGACAGTAATTTCAAAAGCTCCGTGTCCCCCATCATCGACAGTCTTCCAATCCAATGGAACTCCGGCCTCCAAGAGTTTTTCCTTGACACTAAGTGCAAAACCGTAACCGCTGTCATTAGTCGCATGACGCATAAAAAAAGGAGGAGTCTCAGCATCAAATCTGAACGGCCATTTCTGTTTCCCGTAATACCAACTCGTTAATGGAATCACATAGTCAGGGCGCGAAAAGGCGTCTGGGCAATCGGCTGAAGCCAGCCTCAATACAATCAGCGCACCTGCCGACTGTCCTGCTACTCCGATTGCATTTTCATCTATATTCCACTCGGAGGCTTTCTCTCTGACTGTCCTTACGGCTTGTCTTGCATCTTCCAAAGCCACGTCAAGTCCACGTTTCACCCTGTATTTTACACCGATTACCGCTACTCCATATGGCCTCAACAGCTCTGCCGCCTCACGCGCATTTCTGATAAAGCCGGTATAGCTCAATCCTCCTCCCGGGAAAAAGATTACCACCGGAGACTTCTCTGACTGACGGGGAAGGAAAACTTCCAATTCCGGTTCGGAAATCCTGTCGATACGCGCTATTGAATTGATATATTCCGGCCCGGAATATTCATAATCGGGAATTTCGCCCTGCCATACAGGCAGCCTTTCAATACCTCTATTTCCTTCTGCCATACCGGTCCACCATTGAGACACGGCATCTGCGATATATGATATACACCGCTTCCAGTCATAACTTTTCTGATTGGAACAAAAGCCCTCATAATCAGCAAAATCACAATTACAGGAAACAATTTGAGCCGTATCGGATGTCATCCATAATATGTCGGTATTTTGCCTAGCAGCCATCAAGCGGATTTTACAGAAAGTATTCTCATTAGTATTCAAATCTCTGCATTGTATGACAAATACTCTATATCTTCTGTCTCTTATACACATCTCCGAGCCCACGAGACACTCGCTAATCTC
>ENA-OZSM01000164-OZSM01000164.1-human-gut-metagenome-genome-assembly--contig:-NODE-164-length-14030-cov-8.141825_pt1 | contig 14030 bp, 13 predicted proteins | sample MGYA00244119_ERZ653960 | MGnify/ENA primary metagenome ERZ653960 (study PRJEB26926, sample SAMN06164797) | human gut metagenome | biome: ENVO:00009003; feature: ENVO:2100002; material: ENVO:00002003...
CCAGCGCTCTTGTTTACAGTATTTCAGAAACAGCAAAGCTGAACAATCTGCGCCCGTACTACTACTTCAGGCATATCCTCACGGAGCTGCCTAAGTATTGTGACGAAAAAGGAAATATAGATCCGGCAAAACTAGATCAGCTGATGCCCTGGGCAGAGGAGCTTCCCGAGGAATGCCGGAAACCACGCCGCTCATAAAAGCGGCGTTAAATTTAAGGGGAGGCGCAGGATTTGACGTTTACGAGATTCCCGTTTTGTAAACGAGTTTCTTCCGCAAAGAAAAACGCACCGACGAGGGTGCGTTTCTCCTGGTTCTATATTTTATTTTCTTACAACTTATTTATCATCCACGCTGTAATTCGGAGCTTCCTTGGTGATATGGATATCATGAGGATGGCTCTCCTTCAGGGATGCAGCGGAGATCTTCACAAATCTGCCGGTCTCCTTCAGGGTCTCGATATCCTGTGCACCACAGTAGCCCATACCGGAACGGAGACCGCCGAGTAACTGGAATACGGTATCTTCTACGCTGCCCTTGTAAGCCACACGACCCTCGACACCTTCGGGTACCAGTTTCTTCGCATTCTCCTGGAAGTAACGATCCTTACTGCCGTTCTCCATAGCTGCGATGGAGCCCATGCCACGGTATACCTTGTACTTTCTGCCCTGGAACAGCTCGTATTCTCCCGGGCTCTCCTCGCATCCTGCGAACATGGAACCCATCATACATACGTTACCGCCGGCTGCGATCGCCTTGGTAATATCTCCGGAATACTTGATACCGCCATCTGCGATGATGGGAATACCGTATTCCTTTGCCACACTGTAACAGTCCATGATAGCGGATACCTGGGGAACACCGATACCTGCAACCACACGGGTAGTACAGATGGAACCGGGGCCGATACCTACCTTAACGGCATCTGCACCTGCCTCGATCAGTGCACGGGTTGCATCGCCGGTAGCTACGTTACCTGCGATCACCTGCAGATCGGGATATTTTTCCTTGATCATCTTCAGGCAATTCAATACGTTCTGGGAATGACCGTGTGCGGAATCCAGTACGATGACATCAACCTTGGCTGCTACCAAAGCTGCCACACGATCCAGTACGTTAGCGGTAATGCCTACGCCGGCACCGCAGAGCAGTCTGCCCTGGGAATCCTTGGCTGCCAGAGGATATTTGATGGTCTTCTCAATATCTTTGATGGTGATCAGACCCTTTAAGTTAAAATCCTTGTCCACGATGGGAAGCTTTTCTTTTCTTGCCTTTGCCAGGATCTTCTTAGCCTCTTCCAAGGTGATGCCCTCGGGAGCGGTGATCAGACCTTCGCTGGTCATGGACTCTTTGATCTTCTTGGTAAAATCGGTCTCGAACTTCAGATCACGGTTGGTGATGATGCCGACTAATTTTCTGCCCTCGGTGATAGGTACACCGGAGATGCGGAACTTCGCCATCAGTGCATCTGCGTCTGCCAATGTATGCTCGGGAGACAGAGAGAAAGGATCGGTGATGACACCATTCTCGGAACGCTTTACCTTGTCTACCTCTTCTGCCTGTGCCTCGATAGACATATTCTTATGAATGATACCGATACCACCCTGTCTTGCCATAGCGATCGCCATACGATGCTCGGTAACGGTATCCATTCCTGCGCTCATCATAGGAATGTTCAGCTTGATCTTCTTTGTCAGCCATGTGGTCAAATCCACCTGATTGGGGACTACCTGAGAATAAGACGGTACGAGCAGTACGTCATCAAAGGTAATGCCTTCACCAATAATCTGTCCCATTTTCTCTCCTCCTGTGTTCATTTAATAAGATTTGTGAATGATTTGTTTCAGTAATATAAGCTATACTTATAAGAAGTATTTGTTGTACTTATAACATTTCCATGAGTTTAGCAAAGTTTTCTATGGCTGTCAACTGGTGAGTGCTAATTATTTTCTATTCTTCTGTTTCTAATTCTAATCTCTGTAAAATATCCCTTACAATACCTGCATCTTCAATCAGATTAATTCCAAAGCATTTTTTACCTGCATCCTTCAAAGACGCACCCACATGATATGCTTTCGTTTTATCAAGAATTAAAAAACGATCATGAAATGCTCTTGTGTACTTTACATCCAGTTTAGGATACTGTGCATTAAAGTTATCTACATCTGTTTCAGATAATTTTGTCCGTTGCAGTGTATAAACTGTCACCGCCACATTTTCTTTCTTCTTTGACAAAATATTTAATGTTCCTACATCCACATATCCATCTACCAGAACAATTTCTGTCTCTGCTTTCTGAATTAGTCCTATTAGTAAACTGAACGCATCATATATCTGACCATCAAAAAATATCTTTTGATTAGACTCCTCATGATCTGATATGTACTCAAAAATCTGCTCCAGTTTTTCATCTGTCTTTTTCTGATATTCCAGTTGTTTTAACTCAACGTCACTAATCCTTTCAAACAGAAGTGCATTATTGGCTATAAACCGTCGCATTTCTACAAATGCACGCATAATACCTATACTTACGTTGACTGCCACCTCGCTATGCAATACACTGGCCAGCATGGATATTCCCTGCTCTGTAAATACATACGGTAATGTACGTCTGCCGCCTCGTCCATCCTTTTTTTCTGGCTCTTGTATTTTTGAGGTGCCAGATTGGCACCTCAAAGATTCTGCTTCTTCTGTTGTAAGCTGAAAACAAAAATCTTCTGGAAATCGTTTTATATTTCTTTTTACTGCACGATTTAAAGCTTTTGTTTCTACCTGATAAAGCATTGCCAGATCACTATCCACCATAACTTGTTTGTTTCTTATCACATAAATCAGATTTTCAATGTCTGGTGGCATGATTTCAACTACTTGTGTTTCCACTGGTTCCATTTCTTTTGCTTTTTGATCCGCCATTCCATCTCCTCTATAAATTGAAATGCCAAACTGGCATTTCAAGTTACTTTACCGCACAATCATTGCAAAAGGATTCCGATGCATTCTATTCACCGGAATCCTTTTGTTCGTGAATCACTCACTGATCATTATTCACTGAATACCTTACGGGGTGCCACACTCTTGAGCACCTTCACCAGTTCCTCGTTGGGGCTTAAAATGATCTTCTCGCCACCTTCATAATACATGGCATAACGGCCATCCGGCTGCAGTACCTCGCCGATGCTGTAATCCTTCTCCTTCACCTGACGGTTCTTGAAGTTGTCCAGATGATAGGAGTAGACCGGTGCAAATACTTCCATACGGTCCAGGCTGTAAGTAGCTACACGCTTTCTCTTACTCTTTGCCATGATCTTGTCCACAGACAGTTCCTTGTCCAGATAGAGATACTCATACTCCAGATCCGTGAACATATTCAGGAAATAAGCTCCCACACCTGCTGCAAGAGCGATCGGCAGGAAAATGATAAATACAAACATTACCAGGCAGCTTAACACTGTCAGGGTGATCAGTAATACTTTTAAGATTTTTGCCCACGCGGGCTGCTTTGCTTTTACCAGACATTCTACGTAAGAATCACTCATTTTTCGTTTCCTTTTCTCTCATATATTTTGTAGCAGGGATTTTCCGCGCCATTCTTCCGTTCCTTCGGGAAATCTCTGTTTACGTCTGTCCGGATTCTGCTTCTCCTGACAATCGTCTTCTATTATGATATATCATCCGTGAAAAACTTGCAAGATATGCCCGGTTTTTCCGGGCGATTTAATTCTTTTTTTAGAATCCCCTCACACTTCCTTCATTGACTTTCGGATAGAGAACCTTTATCATAAATCTATATTGCACGCAGAAAGGCGGTTTTCTCATGGCGGTAATGGATGAATTTAAAGAAGAACGGGAAGCACTGAAAAACGGCACTCCCAAGCAGAAGCTGGCGTATTTCTGGTATTATTATAAATGGCACGTGATCATTTCCGTGATCATCATCGGTATGCTCGTAAGCTTTATTTACCAGTATGTGAACCGGAAGGATACAGCTTTTAACGCCGTTTTATTAAACGCAAGTCTCTTAGACCAGATGTCTTCCGAGCAGCCGGATTTCATTACGGATTTCGCCGAAAAAGAGGGCATCAATCTGAATACCAGCGATATCACCTTCGATACTTCTATTCGTATTGTGGAAGACAGCATGGATGAGACCTCCGTCACTTCTACCCAGAAGCTGATGGTATATGTGGCGGCAAATGAGCTTGACAGCATGATCACGGATTTCGATTCTTTCCAAAAATATGCCAACAGCAGCCTGTTCTATGATCTGCGGGATATCCTCACAGAAGAACAGATCCAGGCACTGGAACCTTATTTCTATTATGTGGACAGGGAAGTGGTGCTGGCGATCGAGGCAGCAAACGATGATCTGAATTCCGATTATACTCCGGAATATCCCGATCCTCTCCACCCGGAAGAGATGCAGGATCCCATTCCGGTGGGCATCTGTCTGACCGGCTGTAAGGATCTCACCGATAACTATTACTTCCGCGGAGACGGTATTATCATGGGCATCTACGCAAATGCGAAGCATGCAGACACTGCTGTGGATCTGGCAGAATATTTATTGAGCAAGTAGAATTTTGCAACATTGAACTTAAAAAGGCATGCCCCGTTGTAATGGGACATGCCTTAATTATTTCCTTAGAAATCAAAGTCACGGAAGCGATTGGGCTTCTTGGGCTTGCGCCGTTTCTTCGCCTGCCGGATAGCCTCCTTACGCCTGCTTTGCAGATCCTGATCCACGGAGCGATAACGGGATCTGGAACGATTTCTTCTGCGGTTAAACCGCCAGGTCAGTCTGGTGCTGCGGTGGGCAAAATGATAGTTTTTAACAAATGCTCTTAGCAACAGAATGAGGAAAATCACCACCGCGATCCCCAGGATCCAGAAAAATACCTTTACCACATTGATAAAAATCACTGCCGGACCACCGGAAGCCGTATCTTCTTCCCCGGGAGCTGTCGGTTGCGTGGCTGCGGGAATACCTCCACCCTCGCCGGTCGGCTCATCAGCCGCCGCTCCTTCTGTCGGCTGCACAGTTTCGGCGCTGTCCGGCTCCTGCGTCGCCGCCGTAGCTTCTACCTCCTCCGTTGTCCCTGTGGTCTCGTCTCCAAACACACTGCTTCCCTTTTCCGAAGCCGTGAAATCTATGGATGCCGTACCCAGTACCACATCATGATACGTATACGTAATGACCGCTACCTGTCCGGGTTCCGTGTTATCATAAGAAATATCGGATACCGCATCCTCGAATGTGATAGTATTCGGCAGAGTGATACAATCGCTCTGATTCAGTTCCAGGATCGGCTTGGAATTGCCGAAGATGTCATTGCCACTATAAAAGGAACCCGGATTTTCAATGTTGTATTTGGTCTCTGTCTGCGCGATATTGACCTTTCCAAAATTACTGAATCCGTAATCAAACAGCGAAATCGTATCTTCATAATAATTAGGATTCTCATCCCTCATCACCACGCAGATCAGCTTCATGCCATCCTTCTCCGCGCAGGATACCAGCGTGCTTCTCGCCACATCAGTATAACCGGTCTTACATCCTACCAGATAAGGATAGGCGTATTTTCCGCCGGGGATCAGTTCCATTTTGTTAACTTCCATAATGTCATCCGGCTGTCTCTCCGAGGGCAGGATGTGCAGCATGTGGGTCATGGTCATTTTGCACAATGCTTCGTTGGCAAAAAATGCCTTACCGATCATCGCCAGATCATAGGCACTGGTGTAATGATCCTCATTGGGAAGACCGTTGGGATTGACAAAATGAGAATCCACACATCCCAGTTCCTTCGCCCGCTCGTTCATGATATCGCCGAAATCCTGCCAGGTCGTCCCCGAGATATGTTCCGCCACCGCAAAAGATACCTCATTCGCCGAACGGATCAGTATGGCATTCAGACACTCTTCCATGGTCAGCTGCTCCCCGGGTTCAATGGCGATATGGTTGCTGCCCGGGTCGATGTCATGTACCGCATCGTAGGAGAAATCCACGATCTCATCCATGCTGCAGCGTTCCGAGGCGATCAGTGTCGTCAGTATCTTGGTGGTACTGGCGGGATACTCCTTCTGGTGAATATTTTTCGCATACAAGATTGCTCCGGTATCCGCATCGATCAGGATCGCCGACTCCGCACTGACCACTGGGCCCGTGGGCCAGTTGTCCACCGCATTGGACTGTACCGCCAGTGACTGGTTGCGGGCGTTGTTCTCTTCTTTTATGGTGGTTGCCGAAACCGCAAGTCCATTAGATGCAAAAAGACAGATGGCGCTGATTCCCATAACTGCCTTCGCAAAAAAAGTTCTATATGAAAAATGCTTGAAAAAACGCATGTATAAATCCTTCCTGATAAATCTTTATAAACCTTTATAAAAGATGCCAGTGGCACATGTCTAGCACGGACCGAAGCGGAGCGGAGACGTGAGAGTGCGTGGCACGGAGCAATCCGTAGGCATCAAAGTCGGGGGCTTTTGACCCCGACATCTTATAAAAACGGTGTATGATAATGCACATTTTCTATCATACACCATTTTTCTGAAAAACCATAGTATTAACTTAAAATTTTTTGCATATGTTCCTGGCCGTCAAAATCTTTCCAGATAAACGTATTATCTTCCCAGATCATATACCCGTGCCAGCTGCCTTCCTTCGGGATTGACACGGAACCGGGATTCATACAGATGTACTGTTCTTCCTCATGTTCCATGCATTTCGGTACATGGGTATGTCCGTGCAGCAACACATCTCCGGGGTGCAGCGGTGGCAGGTTCTGTTCGTTATAAATATGTCCGTGGGTAGCATAGATCATTGTATTTCCTTCCGCAAGCACGCAGTAATCCGCCAGCACCGGGAATTCCAGCACCATTTGATCCACCTCCGTATCACAGTTGCCGCGGACACAGTAGATGTCTTTTTTCCGGGCATTCAACAGCTCAATAACTTCCTTCGGTGCATATCCTTCCGGGAGGTCATTGCGGGGACCGTGATACAAAATATCTCCCAACAGTAAAAGTCTCTCCGCTCCTTCTTTTTCATATGTCTCTAATAATTTTCTACAATAGTATGCCGAACCGTGAATGTCCGATGCGATCATCCATTTCATAATCTTTCCTCCCGTTTTTATATAAAATCAGTCCCGATAGCCCGATGCAGTAGGATCGTGCACAGCCGCCCGTTCCGACAGGGTTATATGCACAGCTGCCTGTTCTGACAGGGTCATATGCACAGCCACCTGTTCCGACAGGGTCATATGCACAGCTACCTGTTCCGACAGGGTCATATGCACAGCCACCTGTTCCGACAGGGTCATATGTACAGCCGCCTGTTCCGACAGGGTCACTTGACAAGTTTTCCAAGATACAGTACATTGACAATACAGATTCTACACGAATCTGCAGCATTCATCAAGAAAAGTCATTAAATCATCAAATAATAAGGAAAGGTTATCGAATATATGAGATTGCGCAATATTACAGGCTCCCGCGAAGTGATCGCAGAAAGCCCTTACGTGGTACCGGAAGATACTTTGGAAGACTGTCCCGGAACCTGGCACGAGATCTTCGGGAACGATCACCCAATTCATATTGAGATCGGCATGGGAAAAGGACGTTTCCTGCACACCCTTGCGAAATTAAATCCGCAGATCAATTATGTGGGCATCGAGAAATATTCCAGTGTTCTGCTCCGCGCCATCCAAAAAATGGAGGAAGATGAGCTTCCCAACCTGAAATTCATCCGCATGGATGCCGAAGATATCGATAAGGTATTCGGGAAAAGTGAAGTAGACCGGATCTATCTGAACTTCTCCGATCCCTGGCCGAAGGACCGCCATGCCAAGAGACGTCTGCCCTCCAGACAGTTCCTGGCCCGCTATGATGTAATCTTAAAAAAAGAGGGCACTCTGGAGTTCAAAACGGATAATCGTCCTCTGTTTGATTTCGCAGTGGAAGAATTAGAACCCGCCGGCTGGCAGGCGAAGGTGATCACCTACGATCTGCACAGTGACGCTGCTCTGATGGAAGGCAATGTCATGACAGAATATGAGGAGAAATTCTCCTCCATCGGCAACCCTATTTGTAAATATATTATTTTTAGATAACAATTCATAATACACTCATTTTTTTGAAATAATTCATAACACATTGTTTTTTTGAAATAATTCATAACTCTTTTTTTGAAATAATTCATAACACACTGTTTTTTTGAGATACTTGTAACTATTCAGAGCCATACAAAACCGTGATCTGCGAATGCTTGCATTCAAGCAGATAAGAAGTTTTATATGGCGAATGTGATTCTGAATAGTCGCAAAAACTTAGTCCATATCGGCTACTTACATGCAGCCGGAGAAAGGAAGGATCATTATGGAATACACTTTTACTGTTGCTAATTTTGAAGAGGAAGTTCTGCATTCGGAGGTTCCCGTTCTGGTGGATTTCTATGCTGACTGGTGCGGTCCATGCAAGATGATGGGACCTGTGGTGGAGAAATGTGCCGAAGCTTACGCCGGTAAGATGAAGATCGGCAAACTCAACGTGGATGAAAATATGGCGATCGCGCAGAAGTACCGTGTGGTAAGCATCCCGCATTTCATCGTGTTTAAGGGCGGAGAGCCTGCCGTAACCTTCGGTGGTGCCATGTCCGAGGCAGACTTCCGTCAGAAGTTGGAGCAGACATTGGCATAATTTGAAAGTACGCGAGCAATGAGCTGCGCATAGGCATAGTGAGGACAGCGATGGGCGCTTGCGCTCAAATTGCTGTCTTATTTCGATACGCGGGGCTTAATCATCAATAATAATCAATTAAGCCCCGGTAGTTTCTATTACACGGGGCTTAATCATCAATAATAGTCAATTAAGCCCCGGTAGTTTCTTACACGGGGCTTAATCATCAAATCTTGTGTGTAACGCCCCGTACCTTGGTTTAAGGGTACAGAGGAGCTTGTTCCTGTCTCCTGTGCCCACACTAAGGCGGAAGAAGGACACAGGCGGGCGTTCGCTGCATCACGCCAAACGTAAGAACCGTGATTTGTGAGCAAGCTCCCAATCACGGTTCTTATTTTGCCTATGCGTGGCTATGCTTTCGTAAGCTCTCAATTACAGCAGTTCCTTCAGCATCTGGTTGACGCTGGTGGGATCTGCCTTGCCTTTCATTGCCTTCATGGTCTGACCTACCAGGAAGCCGATGGCTTTCTCTTTGCCGTTATGGTAGTCCTCTACGGACTGGGGATTGGCGGCGATGACTTCCTCCACAACTTTACGCAATGCGCCTTCGTCATTGACAGTCTTCAATCCCTTTTCTTCCACATACTGTTCGGGATCTACATCTTCCTCAAACATCACCTGGAATACTTCCTTTGCCACAGAAGAGTTGATCACTTTACCATCCACCAGAGCAATCAGCCGGCTCAGATGCTCCGGAGCGAACCGGATATCTTCCGGCTCCATCTCTTTTTCTTTTAGCAGGCGCATGGTCTCTACCATCAGCCAGTTGGACACTTTCTTGGGCTGGCTTCCCAGTGCCACACACGCTTCGAAGATATCTGCCAGATGCTTGGATCCGGTGATGATCTCGATATCATATTCGGGAATATCGTATTCTTCCTTGTACCGTTTCATCTTCTCGGTACGGAATTCCGGCTGTTTACTGCGAATGTTCTCCAGCCACTCATCGCTGATATAGACCGGCACCAGATCGGGGTCCGGGAAATAGCGATAGTCCTGGGCATCCTCCTTGGAACGCATGGCGTAGGAATATTCCTTATTGTCATCCCAGCGTATGGTCTCCTGAATCACTTCTTTGCCTGCCTCCAGCAGATCGATCTGCCGCTCTCTTTCGCCCTGAATGGCTCTGGCGATGGCCTTGAAGGAATTCAGGTTCTTCATCTCGGTACGGGTTCCGAACTTCTCCGCGCCTACTTCTCTCACAGACAGGTTCACATCCGCACGCATGGAGCCTTCCTGAAGTTTACAGTCGGAAGCTCCTAAATACTGGATCAGCAGACGTAATTTTTCCAGATAAGCAATGACTTCTTCCGCGCTGCGCATATCCGGCTCGGATACGATCTCGATCAGAGGCACACCGGAGCGGTTGTAATCTACCAATGTACAATCTTCCCAGTCGTCATGAACCAGTTTGCCGGCATCCTCCTCCATATGGATCTCGTGGATACGCACCGGCTTCGTATAGGTGCTGCCGTCCTCTCCCGCCACCTCGATCTCAACCGAGCCATTCCTGCAGATGGGCAGATACAACTGAGAGATCTGATAGTTTTGAGGGTTATCGGGATAGAAATAATTTTTTCTGTCAAATTTACAATACTGTGTGATGGTACAATTCGTCGCAAGACCTACTGCCACCGCATATTCTACCACCTGTTTATTCAGCACAGGAAGAGATCCCGGCATACCGGTACACACCGGGCAGGTATGAGTATTGGGTCTGCCACCGAACGCTGTGGAACAGCCGCAGAATATTTTCGTCTTCGTGGCAAGCTCTACATGAACTTCCAGACCGATGACGGTTTCATATTGTTTTGCCATAGTAAATACCTTTCCGTATCTGCATTGTTTCTATTATATCTGACTATATACCTGATCATCCCAAATCACATAAACCGGATCGCATACCGGAATTCATTTGCACCCTGCAAAAGTTTACAAATGCTGTTTTTCCAATGCGGTTTCCGCAGGTATCCAGTGTTATTCTCACATGCAGTTACCAGTTGTGTATATATTTCCGTTGTTCTACTTCACGCTCTGCTCATAGGTATATGCTGCGCGGATCAGAGTCTTTTCCTGAAAGCAGTCACCGATCAGCTGCATACCGATGGGCAGTCCCCTGGAATCCGTGCCGCAGGGAACGCTGATACCGGGCAGTCCCGCCAGGTTGATGGAGATGGTGTAGATATCTCCTAAATACATCTTGATGGGATCCGCCAGACTGCTGCCTAACTTCGGTGCTGTGGTGGGCGCCACCGGTCCTAAGATCACATCATATTTTGCAAAAGCTTCATCAAAAGCTTTTTTGATCAGCGCTTTTACGCGGAGTGCCTTCAGGTAATACGCATCGTAATAACCGGAACTCAGCACGAAGGAGCCCAGCATGATACGACGCTTCACCTCGGGGCCAAAGCCCTGAGAACGGCTTCTCTTGTACATGGTGTGCAGATCCTCCGCATCCTGGGCACGGTAGCCGTATTTTACGCCATCAAAGCGCTCCAGGTTGGAACTTGCCTCAGCCGCTGCGATGGTATAGTAGGTAGGGATCGCATAGTCTACCAGACTTAAGTCGAACTCCTCCACCTCTGCGCCCTGCGCTTTCAATACTTCTGCGGCTGCCAGTACCGCATCCCTGACCTCAGGATCCAGTCCTTCGCCGAAATAATCTCTGGGAATACCGATCTTTAATCCTTTCACATCCGCTACCAGTGCAGAGGTAAAATCTGTATCCTCCCGTTTCATGGAAGTGGAATCCTTAGGATCATGGGAAGTGATGGTTTCCAGCACGGTGGCACAGTCTGTCACATCCTTGGTCAGCGGTCCGATCTGATCCAGAGAAGAACCATAAGCGATCAGCCCATAACGGGATACCGTTCCGTAGGTGGGTTTCATGCCGACGACACCGCAATAGGATGCGGGCTGTCTGATGGAACCGCCGGTGTCGGAGCCCAGTGCCGCGAAGCATTCCTCAGCTGCTACTGCCGCCGCGGAACCGCCGGAAGAACCTCCGGGGACATGCTCCGGGTTTCTGGGATTCTTCGTCACGCCGTAGTAAGAAGTCTCTGTGGTACTACCCATGGCGAACTCATCCATGTTGGTCTTGCCCAGGATGACCGCCCCTGCCTTTTCCAGATTCAGTACCGCTTCCGCGCTGAAGGTCGGAATAAAATTCTCTAATATTTTAGAAGAACAGGTGGTCAGGGTACCTTCCGTACACATGTTGTCTTTGATGGCAAAGGGAACTCCGGCTAAGGGTCCGGTCAGTTCTCCCTGTTCGATCTTTTTCTGTACTTCCGCCGCCTGCTGTAATGCTTTGTCCCGTTCTACGGTCACATAGCAGTGATAGGCATCTTCAACGGCTGCGATTCTGTCCAGTACTGCCTGCGTCGCTTCCACCGCCGTAGTCTTACCTTCCCGGATCGCCTTTGCCAGCTCTACTGCTGTCAGGGATAAAATATCCATATCCATTCTCCTTTTTTAATGTCTGACGGAAAACCATTACCGCCTGAATGCTGTAACCAGATTATAAATCGGTATTCTGCCCGATTTCTAATCGAAAGTCCGAAGACTTTTGACATTAGTCAAAAGTCTTTGGTACAACAAACATGTTGTCCTTCTCGCCGGGTGCATTGGCCAGTGTCTGTTCACTCTCGTCCCCATTTGTCACCACGTCCTCGCGGAAGACATTCTGAACCGGGAACACATGGGACATAGGTTCCACGCCGGTAGTATCCAGTTCACTTAGTTTGTCGATATAATCCAGCATTCTGCCCATATCCTTTTTCGCCGCTTCCTTCTCCTCTTCAGAGAGCTCCAGCTTCGCCAGAATGCCTACATATTCTATGGTTTCATCGCTAATTACGTTCGCCATACTATTCTCCATTCCGCAGACGATTCCTTTCGTCGGAGGAATCGCGGATCAAATTTCAAATTTGATTCTGCGATAAGGGCTACTTTGTGACGCCTGCGGCACAAATAGCCGTGTGAAAAATAAGCTATCATGCTTATTTTCACACTATTCTCCATTCCTTTTCTCTCCGCACTACTCTCTCACCTTAATGTGTACCTCGCGCAGCTGCTGCTCCGTTACCTCGCCGGGTGCTCCGCACATGAGATCCTGTGCATTGCCGTTCATAGGGAAGGCGATGACCTCACGGATGTTCTCCTCGTTCCGAAGCAGCATGATCATACGATCCACGCCGGGAGCCATTCCTGCATGAGGGGGTGCTCCGAACTGGAATGCCTGATAGAGAGCTCCGAACTTCGTCTTCAGTGTCTCTTCATCGTAGCCCGCAATGGCAAAAGCTTTTTTCATGATCTCGATGTCGTGGTTACGTACTGCACCGGAGGACAGCTCCACGCCGTTGCATACGATGTCGTACTGGTATGCCAGAACGTCTAACGGATCCATGGTGTTCAGTGCTTCCAGACCGCCCTGCGGCATAGAGAACGGGTTGTGTGTGAAGCCGATCTGCTTCGTCTCAGGATCCAGTTCAAACATCGGGAAGTCGTTCACATAGCAGAAGCGGTAAGCATCCTTTTCGATCAGATCCAGCTTCTCGCCCAGTTCGGTGCGGATATGACCGGCATAATAATTTGCCTTATCCTCTTTGTCCGCAATGAAGAAAATGGTATCTCCGGCAGACAGTCCTGCCAGTGTTGCCAGTTCTTCCTTCATCTCTTCCGGAATGAACTTATCGATGGGTCCCTTGTAGCTCATGTCCTCTGCCACTTCCAGATAACCAAGTCCGCCCATTCCTAAGGAAGTTGCGAAGCTTAACAGTTTTTCATGGAAGCCCTTGGACATCTCCGCATGTACCTTGATGGCACGGACGGTTCTGCCGATAAACGGCTTAAATGTACATCTCTGGAAGAACTCCGTCACATCCATAATTCTCAAAGGATTGCGCAGATCCGGCTTGTCACAGCCGAACTCCAGCATGGCCTGTTTGTAACTGATGATAGGGAACGGTGTCTCGGTGATCCTGCTGCCTTCGGGAGCAAACTTTACAAAGGTATCATGCAATACTTCCTCGCCTACCTTGAAGACATCCTCCTGGGTCACGAAGCTCATCTCAAAATCCAGCTGATAGAACTCTCCGGGAGATCTGTCTGCTCTGGCATCCTCATCGCGGAAGCAGGGAGCGATCTGGAAATACTTGTCAAATCCGGAAGCCATCAACAGCTGCTTATACTGCTGCGGTGCCTGAGGCAGCGCATAGAATTTTCCTTTAAATTTTCTACTGGGAACGATATAGTCTCTGTCTCTTATACACATCTCCGAGCCCACGAGACACTCGCTA
>ENA-OZSM01000225-OZSM01000225.1-human-gut-metagenome-genome-assembly--contig:-NODE-225-length-11798-cov-6.090863_pt1 | contig 11798 bp, 7 predicted proteins | sample MGYA00244119_ERZ653960 | MGnify/ENA primary metagenome ERZ653960 (study PRJEB26926, sample SAMN06164797) | human gut metagenome | biome: ENVO:00009003; feature: ENVO:2100002; material: ENVO:00002003...
TCGGAGATGTGTATAAGAGACAGACCATTGACCGGGTGGATGTCCTTGGCAATCGTGTCACCACGCACGAGAGCAGCTTTCACGTGACGGCACAACAAATCAATGCCATTGTTAGCCGGGTGGATACGATAGACGGAACCATCAGCAAGGCTGGGTGGATTACTACTGCAGACGGCAATAAGTTATGGGCGAGCAAGACGCTTGAGGATGGTGGTGCCATTGTTTCCTATATCAACCAAGCGGCGGACTCCGTGACAATAAACGCCAAGCATATCAAGCTGGAGGGGCTTGTAACTGCGAATGGCAACGTACAATTCACCACGGATGGAAAGATAATCGCCAAGAACGGCGAGTTCAGCGGAACGGTTGTCGGTGTGTCGGGTTCCTTCAAATCCTTAAACTGCGTGAATAATGACGGGGATATTGTCGGAGGCATCTCCTTTGGCAGTGATGGAAAGATGTGGTTTAACGGTGACCTGTATCATCAGGGCTATGACTATGACAAAAAGCGTTCTTTCCGTTTCTATACCTCTGATGTTTGGTGTCGTGGTAATTTCGGGGCAAGGCAACGCAATACGCTGGTGGTATATGGCAGCTATGGTTACTATTACGTGAATGGTTTGGAGACGGAAACCGGTAAGGTATATGTCTCTTTGTCTTCTGCCACGTCATCCAATAACGAGACCTATTATACTATCCCGTTGTATGGCTCCTCCGGAGATGCTGCTGGTTTTCCGGTTGATTTGGTGATTATAAAAGTTTCAGGAACGTACCGGTATTTGTTGAGCGGGATGAAAAGTCAACGGGTAACGGTGATGAATGCCAATAACCAAAATAGTGAGGTGTATATCTATTCGAACGGTAATAAGGTAAAATGGCCGGGCGGTACTATCGCCGATTGTAGGAATATAGAGGATTTTATGAGTCCTGTGCCAGCGTCTAATTTATTGGGTAGAGGCTGGATAGTAGGTTCAATGAATGATAATGATTGGTAACGATAAAAAGGAGGTATTTATGAAAGTGAATTTGAATGTTCCCTTTATGAATTATAAGGGGTTGGTGATCACGAAAAAAGTAGAGGGTACGGATGTGGAACAGGAGCAGTTGATGAAAGATGTCATTGCTCCGATCCTATTCAGTGGGGAGTGGAGAGATGAGAGGGTGAATGCTTTGAGCGGTGACGAGAAAATCCGTGCTTACAGCTTGAGCCTTAAAATCTATCAATCCACCGGAAATATTGAAATCTCGGCGGAGGAGGCTCTAATGATAAAAGAGGCCGCATTGGTTTTGAATCCCGGCGGTTACGCACAAATTGTCAAATTGATAGACGGATAAGTTATGGTACTGACAGAAGCACAATTGCAGGAAATCGCCAAACGTGTGCGTGCGATCATCCGAGTCGAATCCAAAGGCGTGGGTGATCTACCGGTGGCCACCTCGTTGGACGGGCTTCTCTCGCTTCCGGCCTTGCGCTTTAACGGTGGCGTGCCGGAAGTAGTAGAGGCTCCTATCTCCAAATTGCAGGACGTGGCATTGGATGCGGTCAGCGGGGCAACGAAAGCCGCCAATGAAGCCGCAGCAAAAGCCAACACGTCTGCAGGTAATGCGGATAAGGCAACCACAGCGGCCAATAATGCTGCCAAAAGTGCCAATGATGCCGCCGGTACTGCCGGAGCAGCTACCGAAGCGGCAAAGAAAGCCACGGATGCGGCCAACGGAGCCGCCTCCAATGCCACGAATGCCGCCACGAAAGCGTCCTCCGCAGCTGATACGGCGAATAAGGAGGCCAGCTCTGTAAATGCGGCCAAATCGGAAGCTCTTGCCGCTGCCGCCCGTGCGAGCAGTACGGCCACCACAGCAGAGGCCGAAATCGAGAAGATGAAGCAGCTGCAGGAATCCATATCGGGTGCAGCTTCATTGGCTCCTACGAGGATGGAACTGATCTACACGAAACGCATCACCCAGCGTAATCCTTACGTTCAGCGTATCGTTGCCAAGATGTTCCCCTCGTACTCCCTGCAGAATGTTTTGTTCTTGGGTGATGACGTGGCCGTGAGCGTGGATCCCGCCGGTGTTGTAACCCCGTTGAAAATCGGAACGAGCCGGATTCACGTGATCCCGACACAGGCCACCCACTTGTACAAGACCATAAACGTGACGGTTCAGGCTCCGTCCGTCCGCCTTACCGGAGGCGGTAAAATCCGGGTTGACAGTAAAGGCAGAATACGTTTAACTTAAAAACTTGATAAATATGACAAGCGATCAGGAAACCCGTGTGTTAGCGATGCTTTCGGCTTTTGAAGCCGGAAAGAAGATTAGCGAACTCGATACTGCCTCCGGCAGCGTGAGCGATATGCGCATCGAGGTGCTGGACACGGACGGAGAGTCCAAAGTTATGAATTTGTCCGAGGCGGTTACCACCGCCGCAAACGCCGTTTGTGGACGTTATTGGAATGAATCGAATTCCACGTACCGGGCTGCCGGTTATCACGGCAGCCTCGATATGCTCCGCAAGCTGCCAGAGCTGTTGGGACTTGGTTGTTACCTCGTTCAGGATGACCGTACCCGGCGCAAGCTGGATCCCACGAACCACTACCGTTTCGAGGACGGTACACCGGCGAAGCTGGACGGCACGATGGGACAGTATATGTGGTGTTGGAATATTGGTTTTTATTTTGCCGAGTGGAAAGTGGGTAATTTGAAATATTATGCCGTTTCCCTTTCTCCCATCAAAGGCAAACAGTGCGTGTATATTCCCGCCGGTGGCCTTTCCGCCCTCGGTGGTGGCGTGATGGACAGGACGAACAATATCCTTTGTTCGGTTGTGAGTGATGCCGCCCAATATCGTGGTGGAAACAATGATGCAAGCCGGGACGGGACTTACCGCACGCAGTTGGGGATGGTTGCAACCAATATGCAGTACCGTAATTTTTCAACTTATGCCCGCAAGCGTGGCGAGGGTTGGGATGCCAACTGGTACGTGGCTCAGGCGGTGGTTGAAATTCTTTTCATGATCATATTCGGAACCCGCAATATGCAGGAGGCCGTGATTGCTGAAAAGGACAGCAACGGTTTGTATCAGGGTGGCCTCGGATCCGGAACCACCAATATGCCGAATTGGGATCAGTGGGGTTATTACCCGGTTGTTCCGACCTCTGCCGGTATCGAGCTGGGTGACGGTTGCGGTGAAACCACGTTTAACGTGCTAAAGGAGGACGGCTCGTTGCATTATGCAGCAAAGGTTCCGGTGTTCTTCGGCCTGAAACATCCTTTCGGTCATATTTGGAAGATTGTCCGGGGGCTTATCGATAACGTGGGTGATGAGAAATCTGAGGTCTATGTTGCCCCGTCCCTTTATGCCGGTTATGATGACAATTCGACTTCCGGCCTTATCAAGGTTTGCGAGGTTCCGAGAACCAGCGGTTATATCAAACAGAAAAGTTACTACTTGCTTTGCGCCATGCCGACCGAAATCGGAGCGACCGCCTCGACTTATTTCTGTGACTATTTTTGGGAGAATTCAGCATCATCCAAAGGGCTTCGTGTCCGCCTCTCCGGTGCTGGCGCTGACAGTGGCGCGGATGCGGGGGCGTTTGCTACGGATACGAACGATGCGGCCTCGCCTTCGAGTGCGCATGTGTCCGCTCCCCTCTGCTTTTTCGATGCGGATCCGGTGATGTCGGCTTAAAACGAAAACGGAAAACGGAAAGAGGAAAAGAACGTTCTTTGAAATTTTGTATTGAGAGTTTTGGAAAAGCTGTTCGGCGGGTTTCAGAACTCGCCGTAAGGCGAGTCGATTTTTGTGATTTTTTTGCCGGTTTTGGGTAAATGTATTTAAAAGGCTTATCTTTGCATCGTTAAACCAAGTTTAACAGGTTGTTTTACCCTTAGTGTGACGCAGGCTTCGTGTCCGCCTCTCCGGTGCTAACGCTAACAATGGCACGAATGCAGGGGCGTTTGCTACGAATACGAACAATGCAGCCTCGAATTCGAATGCGAATGTGTCCGCTCCCCTATACTTTGCAGTTAGGAAACGGTTAGATGGGGTGAAAGACCTTGCCACTTGGCAAAAGATGACGAACGCTCTGGAAGGACGCTGGTAGGCCGGTAACGGTTCGAACGCTTCCGAGTAAGGCAAAGCAGACACTCAGACACTCAGAACCGCAGAAACAGACCATGAAAAGGTATGGAAATTTGTTTGAACGAGTTGTCGAATATGGCAATCTCGAACAGGCGTTTCACAACGCCGCCCGTCACAAAACTCGCCGAAGCGAAGTAATAGAGTACGGCTCCCATTTGGAGGCGAACCTATTACAGCTCCAGCGTGAACTTATCACCGGTACTTACCGCACCTCCGAGTACAAGACTTTTATCATTTACGAGCCTAAAGAGCGGAAGATATTCAAACTGCCATTCCGTGATCGTGTCGTTCATTGGGCTATCATGCAGGTGATTGAACCGATATGGCTCTCCAATTTCACCCGTGATACCTATTCCTGTATCCGTGGACGTGGTATTCACCCTCTTTTATACAAGCTCCGCCGTGATTTGAAAGCGGATCCGGAGGGAACCCGGTACTGCCTGAAAATCGATGTGCGCAAATTTTATCCGAGTATAGACCATGAGATCATGAAACAGGTAATCCGCCGAAAGCTGAAAGATGCCCGGCTGCTTGCTTTGCTTGACGGTATCGTGGACTCGGCAGAGAACGGAGTGCCTATTGGAAATTATTTATCCCAATTCTTTGCTAACCTTTATTTATCCGAACTGGATCATATCATGAAAGAAGAAATGGGCATCCGGTACTATTACCGCTTTGCCGATGATATTGTCCTACTGGATGGAAACAAGGAGAAACTCCACGGAACCCTCGTGTTTATCAACCACTACTTGAATAATGAACGTGCTTTGAGTATAAAGCCGAATTATCAGGTCTTCCCGGTAGAGAGCAGGGGTGTCAATTACGTGGGATACGTGACGTTCCATGATTATTGCCTCGCCCGCAAGCAGAACAAGAAAAACCTCTGCCGGGAGGTGGCCAAACTACGAAAACGTGGAATGAGCGATGAGGAGATCCGGATAAAGGCATCCAGCCGGTTGGGGTTCATGCAGCATTGCAATAGTATTTATTTATTAAAAACTCTCAATATGAAAACATTCAGTGAAGTAACGAACAGCAGTGGTAATCTCACGGGAGATAAGTACCACATTGATGACATTTTGAACAGGGAAATCCACCTGAAAGGCTTCGAGATAAAAGCCTCCAAGTACAAGGGTGAATGCCTGATCATCCAGTATGACATCTACGAGCAGGTAAAGGACAAGACCGGAGCTTTGCTCACTGATGATGACGGTTCTCCAAAAATGGATTGGGTGGAACATATCACTTTTACCGGTTCGGAGGCTCTTATCAAACAGTTGAAAGATGTGGTGTTGGATGAACCCTGTTCGGCAAAGATTATTAAACAACCAATCGGTGACCGGGGTAAATGCTTTTATAAGATAACCGATCCCGATTAAAATATCGGTGATTATGTACAAAGGGATTTATGCAGAAAAAAAGACTTTTTCAAAGTTCGATAATGAACATTATTTGTGCTATCTGAACGAGCAGCGTGAGGAGTATTCTCCTGAACCGGATGCCCGTTCGGGTGAGGTGACTGAACCGGTGTCCGCTCCCATATTGGGATATGCCTATACAGGAAGTATGGCGGACGGAGGTACTCTGATTGAAGCGAGGGAGGCTACTTATGACGAATTTGTTTCTGGGTTGATCCGCACGAGGTACTCGGCCAGCCGGGTGGAGGCAATCCAGTCAAACCGTATGATAGCCTTTGTCAATCCGGAGCATGAACGGGCATCCGAATTTATTTCCGAGTGGGATGATTTCCAGTCTTACCGGGAACAATGCAAGGAACAAGCTAATGCGCTTATAAACGGATAAATGCCTGTCGGGGGCAGGCAAGAAAAAGCCCCCGGCCTGTAAGTAGTTATCTCACCCACATACTTACACAAAGATGCGACCAACCGCACAGCCGGGGGCTAAATACCCTCTGCTGCGGTTGGTCGCATTTGTATGTTATGTGAGTGAGATGTCGCAAAGATAGTAACATTTAAAGGAATAACAGCAATGAAAACACCTATTTCTTACTACGGAGGCAAGCAAACCCTCCTTAAACATATTCTGCCTCTGATCCCCAAGCATAAACTTTATACAGAGGCTTTCTGCGGCGGTGCTGCAGTATTGTTTGCCAAGCGTCCGGCTGATGGCGAAGTTATAAACGATATCAGCATGGATATAACGAACTTTTATTGGATGGCTAAAGTCTATTATCGTGACCTGAAACAGGAGATTGAGAAGACTTTGCACAGCCGGGATATGCACGCCCATGCCGGACACATATTGCAGTATCCTCAATTCTTTCAGCCGGTGCAACGTGCATGGGCTGTTTGGGCGTTATGTAAAATGTCCTTTGCCAGCATGATGGATGGTTCGTTCGGTTATGACTTTGGTGGCGGAATGCCGAAGAAACTGCGTAATGCAAAGGATGAGTTTACCGAATGGTTATGCGCCCGGCTTGACAACGTGACCATAGAGAACCGGGATGCGCTGGATGTCATCTCCACTTATGACTCGCCCGATACGTTTCATTTTGTGGATCCACCTTATATCAATAGCGATTGTGGTCATTACGAGGGTACGTTTGATGAGTATTGCATGGAGAAGCTCCTGCAGCTTTTGGAGCAGGTGAAAGGTAAGTTCATGCTGACAATGTTTCCCCTGCCAATGATAGAGGAATACGCAAACAAAAACGGATGGATAATCCACCGGGTAGAAAGAACCATCAGCGCATCAAAGACGAGCCGAAGAAAGCAGGAGGAGTGGATGGTATGCAATTATGAAGAACACCCGCAGCGAACTTTGTTTGATTACAAAGATTGCGGCGTTGTCGATACAACAGATGCCTCCTAAATACTATGTAAAGATAGTCATTCCTAATGAATTGCACAAATATTTGAATGTGTTTTTTGCGTGAAAATGCTATAAATTTAAAGGCTTTCAAACGCCATTCAAATGACGTTTGAAAGCCTTTTTTATATCGTGTGTGTGCGATATTTTTTTCACATTTCGTTTTATACCCTGATTATCGCATTTCGTTTTTTATACCGCTCGCATTTCGTTTTGCCGATTATACATATATTTTTTTATTTATAATTTGTAGCAATGTGTCTCTTTTATGGGGGCAGACATTTGTATTTCGGGGAACTGTACTGGATGAGCAGACTCATAAAGCGTTGGATTACGCTACAGTTCAATTGTTTGTGGATAAGCAGATTGTTTATGGGGGAATAACAGATGCGAATGGACATTTTGAACTTCTACATATCCATCCTGGAACTTATCGGGTTATTGTATCCTATTTAGGATATGATTCTACAGAAAAAGAAGTGAAGGTCATTGGGGATATTTCAGCAATCTTTTATTTAAAACCTTCGGTCATGGCGCTGAACGAGGTAGTGGTGACCGCTTCTGAATCAAAACGCGCTACCAGCGCTTCTATCGTTGACCGTACAGCCATGAAACATCTTCAGCCCAGCAGTTTCAGTGACTTGATGGAATTAGTACCTGGAGGAAAGTCGGCTGATCCTCAGATGGGGCAGGCCAATCTGATCCGGATACGTGAAACAGGTAAGACGGAGGATATCTCTTCATTGGGAGTTGGATTTTATATTGATGGTATCTCCCAGAATACGGATGCGAATCTGCAATATATGCCAAACAGTACTTCCGCAGTGAATGCAACGAGCACAATGTCAAAAGGGATGGATATGCGTACCATCTCAACCGATAATATTGAGAAGGTGGAAATCATTCGTGGCATTCCTTCCGTGGCTTATGGTAATGTGGCAAACGGTGCGGTAATCATTCAGCGTAAAATGAATGAGAGCCCCTTGTCTGCGCGTTTTAAGGCTGATAAAACCAGTAAACTGTTTTCTGTAGGCAAGGGAATTCGGCTGGATGGGAACGGGCGTTATGTGTTGAATGCTGATTTAAACTATTTGGAGTCCAAAATAGATCCGCGTAACAGTGTGAAAAATTACACTCGCCTTACTGCTTCCGCCCGCTTGGATGGCAAATGGTTATGGAATGAACGTAATATTCATTGGAATATCAGTTCCGATTATACCGGCTCGTTTGATGATGCGAAGAGGGATAAAGATGCGACAGTAAAGGAAGATTCTTATAAATCGGACTTTAACAGCCTGAAGATAGCGGGGAAATGGAGCATGAAGTTTCCGGCCCATTTATGGATTCGTGAGGTTGGTGTGACTACTTCTGTCAGTCAGCAGTGGGAGAAGATGCGTGAAATAAAGTCCGTTTCTCTGAATCGTCCGGCAGCTATTGCTACTCAGACAGAAACCGGAGAGTTTGATGGCATCTATCTACCTTATAATTATGTGGCACAGATGGATATTGATGGTAAACCTTTATATGTTACGGCTTCCGCCCGTACGCGGTTGGCTTTCCCGTTGGGGGTATTACAGAATGCGATGAATATGGGGATGGAATGGAATTATCAGAAGAATTTGGGAGAAGGCCAGGTATTCGATGTGACACGGCCCATCAGTGAAAGTTTGAGTACACGGCCTCGCCGTTTTAAGGATATACCGGGGCTGCAACCTTTCGCCTTCTATGCCGAGGAGGTGTTGAATCTTCCTGTAAATAGACATAAATTGGCTTTTACGGCTGGTATCCGTTTGCAGTCTTTATTGGGGCTGGACACTAAATATAAGATGCAGGGCAAGATATATCCCGATCTTCGTCTGGACTTGCAATGGAGTTTACCGGTATCAAACGGATGGGATGTTGCCTTTTCGGGAGGTTTGGGCTGGATCAGCCGTATGCCGACCACCGCACAGCTATATCCGGATTTTAAGTATGTAGATTTGATTCAGTTGAATTATTACCATACCAATCCGGATTATCGCCGTATCAATATGATGACATATAAATGGGATAATACAAACTATCAATTGGAACCAGCACGTAACATGAAATGGGAAGTGCGGGCCGACGTCAGCTATAAGGGAAACCGCCTGTCGATAACTTATTTCCGCGAACGGATGAATAATGCTTTTGATGATATCACTTATTATAGGTCATTGGCATATAAACTATATGATCCTGCTAGTATCGACGGATCAGCATTGACGGCTCCTCCAGAACTTTCTCAGTTGACTTATACAAATGAATATAATCTGGATGTGTATTCCACACAAGGTAATGTAATGAAGGTGTGTAAAGAAGGAGTGGAGTTTCAGTTCGCTTCCAAACGAATAGAATCGCTCAAGACTCGCGTCACTATGTATGGAGCCTGGATAAAGACAATTTATAATTCGGATTCTCCTCAATATAAGGCCTCTTCTATATTGTTGGACAATAAACAGCTGAAATATGTGGGATTGTACAATGGGGACAACGGAACAGAAAGCCAGGCATTCAATACGAACTTTATGTTTGATACCTATATACAGCGTTTGGGACTTACTTTCTCTACGTCGGCACAATGCACTTGGTATACCAACAGACGGAACTTGTGGAATAATGGCGTGCCAGTAAGCTATATAGATCAATCCGGTGAAACGCATCCGTTTCGCGAAGAGGATAAAAACAATATTCAGTTACAGCATCTGGTGGAGAAATATTCAGCCACTTATTTTGAGCGTACTACCGTGCCTTTTTATATGGATATCAATTTGAAGGCGAGTAAACGGATCGGTAAGTATCTGAATCTGGCTTTTTATGTAAACCGGCTTTTGGGTATTTATCCTGATTATACGTTACGGGGCGTACTGCAACGGAGAACGTCCGAATCGCCTTATTTCGGTATGGAAATGAACTTAACCTTTTAGTAAATGAACAATAAAATAGAGATGAAGATGAAAAAGAATCAATTGACAATGTTAGTCCTTTTTGCGACAATGCTGGGATTTACCGCATGTAGTGATGATGACAAAGTGAGCATATCCACTGTAGGTATTACCACTACTGTAGATACAACTATCGAGGGGCTGCAACTGACCGGTGGAACCTATACTTTTGAAAATGTAAATACATCTGTCAAGACAGACATTACCTATCCGGCTCAGAGTATTGAACTGGCGGACGGGTTGTATAATGTAACTTTCATTGGTAAGGGAACTTACTCACAGAATGGAACTCCGGTGGAAGTCGATGTACAGGGAGTACAACAGAATGTGGCCGTATCTGGAGGGTCGTACAAGCTGGAACTGAAGGTTCATGTACTCAATACAGGTGACCCTGATTTTGTGATTGCCGAGATATTTATTCCCGGAACCTATAATGAAGCAGGTAAGCAATATAATGGCGACCAGTATATACGTATCTATAATAACTCGGATAAAGTTTTGTATGCGGATGGATTGATATTTATGGAATCACAATTCCAAACTACTCAGAAATATCAATCGGTAGATCCGGATATCATGGATGAAGCTATTGCGGTAGGCTCTGTTGTAGCAGTACCGGGCAGTGGAACAGATTATCCGGTACAACCGGGAGAATCCTTTATCCTTTGTGACAATGCGATCAATCATAAAGAGGCTAATCCGAATTCTATAGATTTAAGTAAAGCCAATTTTGAGTGGTATATTGAATCAAAGCAAGATGTGGATAATCCGGCTGTTCCCAATCTGGATGTTTATTATTGTTATTCCAAAACTATCTGGGTGTTGAATAAACAGGGAAATCGCGCTTATGCTATTGGCAGATTACCCAAAAGTATGACTAAAGAAAAGTATATTTCAGACTATGCATACAACTATACGTATATTATGCAAAATGGAACAGCCAGTAAACCGCAAAGCAAATATAAGTTCCCCAATGAATGGGTGATTGATGCTGTAAATGTAGGTGCTTCCAATGAATGGCAGTGGAATGTAACCTCTACCGGGCTGGATATGGGGCATACTTATATCGGTATGAACAATACCGTTGCAGAAAACATCGGAAAGTGCGTAATGCGTAAAGCCGCCTACAAGGATGGTGATCGGGAAGTATTGCAGGATACAAATAACTCTACCGTTGATTTCACACCTGCGGCTACTCCGAGCCTGTTTAACAAATAATTGAATCCGTCTTATTGATATATAAATCTTTATTATTCATGATGCTAATCCGAATTATCATTATGTTGCTGATTGCTTTATTTGTGGAGAGTCGGCAGGAAGCCTTCGGGCAGACTACCGACACACTCTCCCTGTCCGATAAGGTAATCCGTACCGCTTCATTTGCGACTGGATTTCGTGGCGAGATATGGCAGAATCCGGCACTTTATTATTACTATACTCCGTATACATGGACAAGGCTGGACGTAAATGGAGCTTATCATGATAAAGGAAAAGCATCTTTGAAACAGGAAGGTGATAAGGATACCCGTATCGGGGTAGATGTCAATTCCTTCGTTATTCTTTCGGAACGTGATCGTGTATTCGGTTCAGCAGGATACAGGAGTGAGAAGCAGGAGAATGTGTTATGGAATGAAAATATAGACTGGAAATTGATAGCTCCTTACGTGACTGGTGATTCCATTGGTGGTTTCCTGAAGGGAGAAACTTATTATTTCAATGGAGGTTACGCCAGTGAGTCAGGTTCCTGGACATGGGGAATCACCGGTGGTTACAGAGCGTTTCATAATTATCGGGATAAAGATCCGCGTCCACGTAATACAGCTTCCGATCTCTCTTTTGCTTTGGGAGCAGGATATCGTCTGGGG
>ENA-OZSM01000226-OZSM01000226.1-human-gut-metagenome-genome-assembly--contig:-NODE-226-length-11769-cov-7.493768_pt1 | contig 11769 bp, 10 predicted proteins | sample MGYA00244119_ERZ653960 | MGnify/ENA primary metagenome ERZ653960 (study PRJEB26926, sample SAMN06164797) | human gut metagenome | biome: ENVO:00009003; feature: ENVO:2100002; material: ENVO:00002003...
GTGTCTCGTGGGCTCGGAGATGTGTATAAGAGACAGGAGTATAGCCCACACCGCAGCTTAAAACACCGGCATACAACAGTGCTCCCAGGCCTTCCTGAATCTGTCCGAAAGTCGGTTGTCCCCAGATAAGTGCCCCGATGCAACAGACGATACCGCACACTGTGAACTGGATACAGGATACCACCGCTCCATCGATGCTCGCTGCATAATGATCAACCGTCATGATCTGTATTGCAAAAGCAATAGCACATAAAAATACCATGATATCCCCTGCCCCCAGGCGCAATGATTCTGTCATGCAGAGCAGATACATTCCCACCGCTGCCATGCCGGCTGCTGCCCAGACCACCGGTGCTACCTTTTTCTTCAAAAAAATACCAAACATGGGCACAAAAATAATATACAGGGTCGTGATAAATCCCGCCTTGCCGACACTGGTATACTTGATACCGAATTGCTGCAGGGTACTGGCAATGGTCAGGAAGATACCACACAGAAGCCCTGCCTTGACGTTCAGTTTCCAGTCTAATTTTGCTGCCTTGTCTCCCGCAATCTTCCGACTGATCAAAATATATATCAGAATACCGGCAGCGCCGATCAGGGAACGGACACCGTTAAAAGTAAACGGATGCATGTAATCCATACCCTTGCTCTGTGAGACAAATGCCATGCCCCAGATGGTGGCTGTCAGCAGAAGGATCAGGCTGTTTCTCGTTGTTTTTGCTCTTGTATTTTCCATAGTTATATTTTACGTCCCTTATATTTTATGTTCCTTGTATTTTCCGTTCCTGATTTTTTCGTCCCTTGTTGCTTTATATTTATGGGATTTTGTCAGGACCGTTTTTTATATTTCTCAGCGATCTCCGCCACTACATCCCGCAGCATTTTTCCGCTACAGTCTATGATGAGGTCCGCATATTTCTCATACAAAGGGGTTCTCTCATCATACAGATCCCGCAGGGTCTGACCGGGCTGCAGGGTCACGCCCCTGGCATTCAGGTCCCCCAGCCGTTTCTCCACTTCCTCATAGGGAAGCTTCAGATATACCACCGTACTGATCTCCCGCAGATGCTGCATGCCTTCCGGCTCGTAGCAGGCGCTTCCACCTGTGGCAATGATGCTGTTCTCCAGATTTAAGGACGCATTCACGTCGCTCTCAATCTGCCAGAAGCCTTCCACACCATATTCCGTGATCAGTTCGTGTAATAATTTGCCGTGTCTGTCCTGGATCACCAGGTCGGAATCCACAAAACGTCTGCCCAGGCGCTTCGCCAGGACGACACCTACCGTACTTTTTCCCGAGCCCGGCATGCCGATCAGAGTAATATTATTTTTCATAAATTTCTGTCCACCTTACCTATACACAAGAAAATCGCCGCCTGTAAGCGACGATCTTCCGTCTTATTGTCTATTTATTATAACGCTGCTGCTTTCCTTCACAACATTATGTCTACCGTTTTTGCTGAATCGCTACGTATTTTTACTTCCTTATACTTCTGCGATGACTTCCACTTCACATAATACGTTTTTGGGAAGGGTCTTGACTGCAACGCAGCTCCTGGCAGGATTCTCAGTAAAGTACTTTGCATAGACCTGATTGAACGCTGCGAAATCGCCCATGTCTGCCAGGAAGCAGGAGGTCTTGGCTACTCTGGTGTAATCGATGCCTGCTGCCTTTAACAGCTCGCCGATATTCTTCATTACCTGCTCTGCCTGTTCCTCGATGGTAGTTCCGTGAATCTCGCCGGTAGCAGGATCAATGGGGATCTGTCCGGATGCGAAAAAGATATTGCCCAGTACGATACCCTGGGAGTAAGGTCCGATCGCTGCGGGTGCTTTGTCTGTTGAAATCTTCTGTAACATAATATTCTCCTCTTTCTTGCTATAATTTAATTCACTCTTAAATCTGTCATCTGCGCCTTGAGCTGCCTGCTACCCGGCATGTTCCGAAATTTCTGCGGCATCCCCGGCGTTTACTTTGTCATATCTACCTCCGGCTCATCAAATTCCGCCGTCACATAGAATCCTCTGGAATTCTCCACAATATCCGCCACGACTCCTTCACGGTTCTTCAACCGGTAACGGAACGGAATGTTCGGAGACATCGCCAGGGACGGGTCTATGGTATAGTAATAGTTACTGGGCAGAAGTCCCTCCGTAACCGTGATCTTCTGTCCGACCTCCAACAGTCCCGGTCGTTCCATCTTAAATTCTATCCTGCGCATTCTGACTCACCAGCCATTCCCGGCATAATATTTTTCGCCGTTTGAGGTTTATTTTACCAGTAACTTACAGCGCTTGCAAGAGTGCTTTTCACTATTTCACCGCTGGACTCTCCAGTACTACCGCATGTGCGATTCCCGGCACACTTTTGCCTTCATTAAAGCTGGTCTTACTGAGCAGGGCTCCGGTGGGGAGGAAGAGGATTTTTTTCCACTCACCGGATTCCAGCTTCGGCAGAATATATGCTGCCAGAGTCACGGCGCTGCAGCCGCAGCCGCTGCCACCTGCATGGGTGTCCTGGGCATCTGCATCAAAGATCTCAATGCCGCAGTCCATGTGTCTGCCGGCAATATCAATTCCTTTTTCCCGCAGCAGATCGATCAACACTGTCTGTCCCACGCTTCCCAGATCCCCGGTGATGATCCGGTCATATTCCTGAGGCTGCACATGAAAATCCTCCAGGTGGCGTTCGATGGTATCTGCGGCGGCAGGTGCCATGCAGGCCCCCATGTTCATGGAATCCTTGAGTCCATAGTCCACGATCCGTCCGGGAGTCATGTCGGTGATATGAGCTCTGCATTTCTGATTCAGCCCCAGGGCAAAGGCTCCGCTTCCTGTCACGGTCCAGCTGGCAGACAGCGGTCTCTGGTTTCCATAATCTAACGGAAAACGAAACTCTTTCTCCGCGCTGGCGAAATGGCTGGAAGTCACACAGACCACATGCTCCGCATAACCTCCCGCTGCCATCACAGCTCCCAGTGTCAGCGCTTCCCCACAGGTGGAGCAGGCACCATAGACTCCGAACATAGGAATATTGTAAGCGGAGATACCAAAGGAAGTGGCAATACACTGTCCCAACAGATCACCGGCGAAGAGATACGAAACATCCTCTGCTTTCCACCCGGCCTTTTCCATGACCATGTAGACTGCGTCCTTCTGGAGATTACTTTCCGCCTCCTCCCAGGTCTTACAACCGAAGAGATCATCCTCTCCCACCATGTCGAACAAGGCACCTAACGGTCCTTCGCCCTCTTTTTTCCCTACGATACTGGCACCTGCGATCACGCACACAGGCTGTGCCAGACGGATACTGCTTCTTCCCACTCTCTGATTCATAATTTCTCCTTCCATGCGATAACACTGCATTCTTTTTTGTCAGTGTTCCCGCATTTGGAAAAAATTATAAATTATAAAAAAATCTCTTCCAGCGCCCCGATCACTTTTTGCAGCACCTCATCCTCCATATCAGAATAATGAATGACCAGGATTCCACGGTATTTCTTCATATCTGCAAAACAGTACTCAGACAGGCAGTTCACCAGGATTCCACGCTGCCTTGCCGCCCACTTGATCTCCACATCGCTTAAATCCGTCCGCACATGCAGTAAAAAATGGGTTCCGGCATCATCCTGATAGATCTGACTGATCCGGCTTAAGGGTGACCCACGAAACATCCGGCAGATTCGCTCTCTCTGCCCTCTGTAATCGTTGATCATTCTCCGAATGTGCCGCTCAAAATATCCCTGTTCCAGAAAAGCCGCCATGGCATATTGCTCAAAACCGGATACCGTACAGGAATAGAAATTCATGGTGGAAATATACCGTTCCATCAGCTTCTCCGGCAGCACCATATAGCCGATACGTAAGGACGGTACCATAGTCTTGGAAAAAGTATTGATATAGATAACTCTGTGATTCCGATCCATGGACTGCATGGAAGGGATGGGTTTGCCCACCATGCGGAACTCACAGTCGAAATCATCCTCCACGATATAACGTTCCGGCTCCTCTGCCGACCAGCGAAGCAGCTCCTGCCGTCTTCCCACCGGCATGACCAGTCCGATGGGAAAATGGTGTTCCGGCGACACATGCGCCACAGTAATGCACTTTTCCTCCAGCTGCTCCACCTTCATTCCCTGTCCGTCGATGTCTACATAATCCCATGCCACGCCGCCCACTTCATATAATTTCGTAATCTTGCGGTAGCCCGGATTCTCCACGCCGAATTTTGCATTTTTCCCAAGGAGCTGTAACAGGCGGCTGTATAGATATTCCGTTCCTGCACCCACAATAATATGATCGGGCGATACCTGCATGCCGCGGTACCTGTACAAATGCTCCGCGATTGCCACTCTTAATTTTTCCACTCCATTAAAAGGAACTGTCTTAAGCAGAGACGTATCGTAATCCGTCAGGGTCTGACGCATGATCTTCGCCCAGGTGGCAAAGGGGAACTTATCATATTGAATATTATTTGCCGTCAGATCCGCCAGATATTCCTCCTCCCGGAAACGGGTCACAAAGGAAGCATACGCCGGAGTGGCTGTGCTCTTCACTTCCAGGCGATTGACAAAATATCCTCTCTTCTCCTCCGACCGGATATAGCCTTCCAACAACAGCTGCTCGTAGGTATTTTCCACAGTCTTGACGCTGACCTGTAAGTGCTCAGCAAACGCCCGCTTCGAAGGAAGCTTCTCTCCGGCAGTCAGCCGACCGCTTAAGATGTCAGCTTTCATTGCTTCATATAAGTATTCATACATGGTTTTTCTGCCACGGGCAGTCAGGTCATAGGTTAGCATCTGGTATCCTTATATTTTCTTATTTTGGTTATTTAAAAGAAGTCAGTTGTTATTATAATAAACTTATAAAGTAAAAGCAAGCAGGAAGGACAAATTCTCTCCGCACCAAAAGGGTAGTTCCTCATGAAGAGCAGGATTTTCCTTCGGAAAACAAGGAGGATTAATATGGGCGTATATGCAATCACCGGCGCATCCAGCGGAATCGGCGCCAAGACAAAAGAACTGTTGCTTCAAAAAGGACACGAAGTCATCAACATTGATCTGAAGGACGGCGACATCTGTGTGAACCTGGCCACGCCGGAGGGAAGACAGACTGCAGTAGACAAGCTGCACGAGCTGCATCCCGAAGGTCTCGACGGCATGATCTGTAATGCCGGTGTCTCCGGTGCCTGCGGCAATCTGGAGTTGATCATTTCCCTGAACTATTTCGGGACCGTAGCCATTGCAAAGGGCGTCTATGACCTCCTTCAGAAAAAGCACGGCAGCTGCGTAGTCACCGTATCCAACACCATTTCCCAGGGTGCCGGACGAAAAGATATCGTAGATCTGTTGAATAACATCGGCGATGAAAAGAGAGTATTAAGCCTGGTATCCTCTATGGATTCCACCAACCTCTCCGTAGGTAACAGCCTCTATGTATCCACCAAGTACGCTCTGGCAAGATGGGTCCGCAGAGTCTCCGCTACCTGGGCAGCCAACAGTGTCCGCATCAATGCAGTAGCTCCCGGCAACGTACATACTGCCATGACCGCTACCATGAGCACCACCGCGAAGATGGCGCTGAACGCTCTCCCCATTCCCACCAAGTACGGTCAGGAATGTCTGATAGCACCGGAAGAGATTGCGGAAGTTATGGTATTTTTAGCTTCCGATTCCGCCAGAGGCGTCAACGGCAACATCATGTTCGTAGACGGCGGTACCGATGCACTGTTAAATTCTGAAAAGGTATATTAAGGAGGAACATGCTATGAGACCCATTGAAAAATATGTAGAAGCTATGGAAAATAAAGATTTTGCCGGACTTGCAGAGTTGTTCACTCCCGACGGCATTCTGTGTGACTATTGTACCACCTCCGCTTCCCAACAGGAGTATCATATCTACGGAAAAGAAGCCATTAACATGTTCTTCCGTAACAAATTCGGCTTCCGCCGTTACTCCATTTTAGATGCTGAGGTCGTTAATGACGAGCAGGCCGAATTCATTGCTAACTTCGGCGGCTACAACATCATGGCTATCGCCACGGTTCGTGAGACCGATGAAAACGGTCTGATCCAGAGACTGACCGTGAGACCGAAATAAATTCGCCAGTCCCTAATACTTTTCTCTAATAAAATCTTACGCTAAAGAAGCGGTATCCCGTAAAGATACCGCTTCTTTGCATTCTGCCCTTTTCAAATATCCGGATCATTCCGGGGCTGTTCCGGACACTACGTAATTCGTCACAGCATACAGAATCTCGCCGTTGTACTCCACTCTGGACCAGCCGGAGGCTTCACTGTATCCGGTGCGGTGCAGATTTGTTCCGTTCCTTACCTGGGTACGCACGGTGCTCTCCCCCTCACTAGTGCTGGGTTCTGTCCGCAGGTTAATCAGATCCTTAGGCGTAATATAGTCATCACAATCCACGAATACAATAACTCTGCCGTCCTGGGTGCTGACTCGGTTGGAATTCACCGGCACTGTCGGTGTCTTATAAGAGGTGTCCGTAGTCAGATAAGCGGATACCGCATAGACAGTCTGCCCGTTGTAATTAAGTCTTGACCAACCGGTGTCATCATTTCTGCCGGTCCGCGTCAGCGTCTCACCGTTTTTCAGCTGCCCCACCACATTCCCTTCCTCTGAGGTCGATGGCGTGCTGCGGAGATTGCTCATATCTTTCGCGGTGACAGTATCATTTACATCTATAAAAGTCATGCTGCCATCGGATACCGGTGCAGGTGCCGGGGTATCTTCCACTACCGGTCGGTTCTCCAGGGTTGCCGCAGGCGTGGGCGTTGCAGTCGGCTCAGGAGTTGCAGGCTCCGGGGTAGCCGTGGGTGCCGCTGTCGGTTCTGGGGTCGCCGTGGTCTCAGGTTCTGTAACAGTCTCCATCGCCTTAGTCTCTTCCGTTACTATCACCGCTGGAAGTGTATCCCCGCCCCCGTCGTTACTATTATGATGGCTTAACTTCCACAGAGGAATACAGATCAGAATCGCCAGAATCACCATACCGATAAATGCAGGAATCATCCATAGTTTGAAGTGGATAACGATTTCACCGTCTTCCGGAGAGTCATCCGCAAAGTCATCCTCTGCAAAATCATCTTCTTCCGAAAGATCTTCATAATCAAATATCTCATCCTGTCCGGAAATATTATTCTTCCTATTATTTTCCGTGTCCCTATCAGTCATAATTTATGCCTCCTTCTGTATTCTGTAGAAATCCTGCAGATAACAATAACGCTCCGGAAGTAAACTTCTGAAGCGTTAATAAATTATTTTACTGTCCCTCGTATTTTTCACTCTGCATACGGATCAGTTCCGCATCATCAAAGTAGTTGATACGCATTGCACTCTTCACCTCAGATAATGTCTGTGCTGCCACCGTGCGGGCCTCATCGCTGCCCTTCTTCAGGATCTCGTATACTGCGGGAATATCCTTCTCCAATTCTTTTCTACGGTTGCGAATGGGCTCTAAGGTCTCCTGCATTACGTTATTTAAGAACTTCTTCACCTTCACGTCACCCAGACCGCCTCTGGTGTAATGAGCCTTCAGCTCGTCCAGATTTGCATAATCCGGCAGATATCTCTCGAAGTGCTCCGGCCGACAGAACGCATCCAGATAAGTGAATACCGTATTGCCCTCTAAATGTCCGGGATCACTGACAAGCAGATGTTCGGGGTCAGTGTACATGCTCATGATCTTAGTACGTACATCGTCTGCGCTGTCTGACAGATAGATACAGTTGCCCAGGGATTTACTCATTTTCGCTTTGCCGTCGATGCCGGGCAGTCTCTGACATGCCTCGTTCTCCGGCAGCAGTGCCTTGGGCTCCACCAATACCGGTGAATATACCGTGTTGAATTTATGCACAATCTCTCTGGTCTGCTCGATCATGGGCAGCTGGTCGCCGCCTACGGGAACGGTGGTTGCCTTGAAAGCAGTAATATCGGATGCCTGGCTGATAGGATAAGTGAAAAATCCCACGGGGATGCTGGCTTCGAAGTTACGCATCTGAATCTCGCTCTTAACGGTCGGATTCCTCTGCAGTCTCGCTACGGTTACCAGATCCATGTAATAGAAGGTCAGTTCACACAGCTCGGAGATCTGAGACTGGATGAAGATTGTTGCCTTACTTGGATCCAGTCCGCAGGACATGTAGTCCAGTGCCACTTCGATAATGTTCTGACGTACCTTCTCGGGATTCTCGATATTGTCCGTCAGCGCCTGTGCGTCTGCGATCATGATAAAAGTTTTCTTATATTCACCGGAATTCTGTAACTCCACACGTCTTCTTAAGGAGCCTACATAATGTCCCACATGTAATCTTCCGGTGGGTCTGTCACCTGTTAAAATAATCTTGTCCATTTCGTCCTCTCAATCCGCCGCCAAAGCGACTATACATCATTGCTTCTATCATACCATCTTTTCGCCCGGAAGCAAATGATTTTTCTATGTAAAATTGAGATTACTACTGGATCACCAGATTAGAATACCCCATCAGGCTCTCATCCACAGCATGTGCAGCTTCTCTGCCTTCGCGGATCGCCCACACCACCAGAGACTGTCCCCTGTGCATATCGCCGGTAACGAATACATTTTCCACACTGGTCTGGTATTTGCCGGGGGCAGTTTTTACATTGGTGCGTTCATTTAATTCCACCCCGAAAGCATCAGCAATGTATTTCTGGGTTCCTAAGAAGCCTGCTGCGATCAGTACGATCTCCGCATCCAGGATCTGCTCGCTTCCGGCGATCTCCTGCATCTTCATGCGTCCGGTAGCCGGATCCTTTTCCCATGACAGCTTCACGATCTTCACAGCTTTCAGATTGCCATTCTTATCCTTGACAAATTCCTTGACCGTGGACTCATAAATCCTCGGATCATGTCCGTAGACCGCAATGGCTTCTTCCTGTCCGTAATCGGTCTTGCAGACCTTCGGCCATTCGGGCCAGGGATTGTTCTCAGCTCTTTTGTCCGGTGCCTTGGGCATCATCTCGATCTGGGTCACAGATTTTGCTCCGTGACGGATGGAGGTTCCCACGCAGTCATTACCGGTATCACCGCCGCCGATGATGATCACATTCTTCCCCTTGGTCTCCACATATTTTTTATCTTCAAAATTCGAATCCAACAGACTCCTGGTATTCGCTTTCAGGAAATCCACCGCGAAATAGATTCCCTTGGCATCTCTGCCGGGAGCATTGATGTCTCTGGGGTTGGAAGCACCGCATGCCAGTACGACACGGTCAAAATCATGCAAAAGCTTGGATGCCTTGATATCCTTGCCGATGTCGGTTCCGGTGACAAAGGTGACACCCTCTTCCTTCATAATATTGATCTTGCGGTCGATGATCTGCTTCTCCAGCTTCATGTTGGGGATGCCGTACATCAACAGTCCTCCCACACGATCGGAACGCTCAAACACCGTGACCTGATGTCCTCTCTGGTTCAGCAGATCCGCTGCTGCCAGTCCGGAGGGACCGCTGCCGATGACTGCTACCTTTTTGCCGGTGCGTACCACAGGGGGCTTGGCTGCCGCATAGCCCTCGTTGTAGGCGTTTTCAATGATGGCATATTCGTTCTCCTTAGTGGAGACCGGATCCCCGTTCAGCCCGCAGGTACATGCCGCCTCACACAGAGCAGGGCATACTCTGGAAGTGAACTCGGGGAAATTGTTGGTCTTCTTCAGACGGTTGTAAGCCTGCTGCCAGTTGCCGGTATATACCAGATCGTTCCACTCCGGCACCAGATTGTGCAGGGGGCATCCGCTGGCCATACCGCAGATCATCATACCCGACTGACAGAACGGCACGCCGCATTCCATACATCTGGCACCCTGCAAACGCTGCTTTTCCTTCGGCAGATGCTCATGGAATTCGTTAAAATGCTGTATTCTCTTCTTCGGATCCTCAGCCACGCTGACTTCCCTTTTATATTCCATAAATCCCGTTGGTTTTCCCATGACTCTCTCCATTCTGCAGACGCATCGGCGTCGGAAGAATCGCGAACTAAATTTCAGATTTAGTTCTGCGATAAACTAATTTGTGGCGCCCGCGACACAAATTAGTCATGTGAAAAGTAATCTTCAGGATTGCTTTTCACACTGGCCTCCCATTTACTTTCTGGTGTTAGCATAGAATGCTTCGATCTGTGCCTGCTCTGCGCTCAGTCCCTTTTCCTCCATCTGTACGATGGTCTTCAAAACTCTCTCATAGTCATGAGGGATGATCTTCTTGAACTTGGGCAGATACTCTCCAAAGTTGTCCAGCACTTCCTTACCCTTGGCGGAATTGGTCAGTGCCACATGCTCCTGGATCATGGATTTCAACTCCAGCACGTCATATTTGGATGTGATCTCGCTGGAAGATACCATTTCCTTATTCAGACGCTTGTACAGATCGTTGCCTTCATCCAGTACATAAGCGATACCACCACTCATACCGGCTGCAAAGTTTTTACCGGTGGGTCCCAGGACTACCACACGTCCGCCGGTCATGTATTCACAACCATGATCACCTACACCTTCAACGACTGCGATGGCACCTGAGTTACGTACACAGAAACGTTCGCCTGCCACACCGTTGATGAATGCTTTACCGGAGGTTGCACCGTACAGTGCCACATTACCGATGATGATATTTTCCTCAGCCTTGAACTTACTGCCCTGAGGGGGATATACCACCAGCTTACCGCCGGATAAGCCCTTGCCGAAGTAGTCGTTGCTGTCGCCTACCAGTTCCAGAGTCAGGCCCTTGGGGATAAAGGCTCCGAAGGACTGTCCGCCGGCACCCTTACACAGTACATGGTAGGTATCCTCGTCCACATCATCGCCCAGTTTTCTGGTGATCTCACTTCCGAGGATCGTACCGAAAGCACGATCGGTGTTGCTGACGTCTACTTCGATGCTGCGCTTCTGTCCTGCGTCGATGGCTTTTCCTAACTGCTTTAACAGCACCTTCTCATCCAGTGTCTTCTCTAACTGGAAGTCATAGACCTGCCTGGGATCGAAGGTCACCTTCTGCTTGCTGCCCTCGTAAGGATTGCTTAAGATCTGGGTCAGATCCACTTCCTCCTGACGCTCGGTCAGATGCTCTTTTCTCTTCAGCAGATCAGTTCTGCCAACCAGCTCATCTACGGTACGCACGCCCAGTGCTGCCATGTATTCCCGCAGCTCCTGTGCGATAAATTTCATAAAGTTTTCCACATATTCCGGCTTACCGCGGAAGTTTTTCCGCAGCTCCGGATTCTGGGTAGCCACACCTACCGGGCAGGTATCCAGATTACATACTCTCATCATGACACAACCCATGGTTACCAACGGAGCGGTAGCAAAACCGAATTCCTCGGCGCCTAAAATGGCTGCGATGGCTACGTCTCTGCCGCTCATCAGCTTGCCATCGGTCTCGATACGGACTTTATTACGCAATCCATTCATGATCAGGGTCTGATGGGTCTCTGCCAGTCCCAGCTCCCAGGGAAGTCCGGCATTGTGGATGGAGTTTCTCGGTGCTGCACCGGTACCGCCGTCATAACCGGATACCAGGATGACCTGGGCTCCCGCCTTGGCTACACCGGCTGCTACGGTTCCCACACCGGCTTCAGATACAAGCTTTACGGAGATCCTTGCCTGGGTGTTGGCATTTTTCAGATCGTAGATCAGCTGCGCCAGATCCTCAATGGAATAAATATCGTGATGAGGGGGCGGAGAGATTAGGGACACACCGGGTGTGGAATGCCTGGTCTTGGCGATCCAGGGATATACC
>ENA-OZSM01000234-OZSM01000234.1-human-gut-metagenome-genome-assembly--contig:-NODE-234-length-11571-cov-5.751129_pt1 | contig 11571 bp, 8 predicted proteins | sample MGYA00244119_ERZ653960 | MGnify/ENA primary metagenome ERZ653960 (study PRJEB26926, sample SAMN06164797) | human gut metagenome | biome: ENVO:00009003; feature: ENVO:2100002; material: ENVO:00002003...
AAGAGCAATTAACCTACGCTCATTTCCAATAAATTACACTCTTTTCGTAACTTCTGAATACAAAGCTCCAAAGTACCGCCCAATTCAATCCGGTGAAAATACGTGTCATGGGAATAGAGGTGGAAAGCGCTTTGATAGAGCCGCCACAATTCCCGATATGAGTGTCTGTTATTTTATGTAATGTCATGAATACAGGAGCGAATATAGAGTTCATTGTAACGGAAATAGCCAGTGCAACCAGAAATTTGGCAAGACAGAAATCCCCGTTCATCAATGTGGAGGCATATTCCAGACCCATATATTCCAAGAAAATGGGAGTGCCTTTTGAAAAAATAATCATAGCCATATTGATACCCATACCCAGTACCCCCCAGATTACCATGCGTGGGATAATACCGAAGGTCTTGTTGTGATACACTCCTGTGCTGATGCGAAGCCCAAGCATTTCTCCCAAAGTAGCTAGAATGGCGAACTTCACAAAACTCATGACCATACCATGGATTGCATTGAAAGATTTGTACCATTCATAAATGGTATCGCTAATAAAAAAGGGTAGAAACAATGCTATTACAAACAAAAAGAACAGAATATCACTCTTTTTCATAGATAGAAATGTGTTTTTCATTAATATTTGCGACAAACATACGAAAAAACTTCTAACTTCCTAACCAAACAACAATTTAAATTCGAGGTGTGAAGGAATGGCAAATAAGATTGCTTTCAGGCAATTTTATGTATAATATGGCCTGTGATTAATAATTCGACGGCTCTTTATTTGTTATCTAGCCATAATCTTTTATCTTTGTTTCCCGTCATGGAATAAAGTAAAAAGGTTATTATGAAAACAAGAGGATGGATTTTAACTGTAATTTGTAGTATGTTGTTATTGGTGGCGGGTATCACTTTTGCATCAATGGTGCTTGTCGGGCAACCGGCTTTGGCAAACGAATCATTGTGGTGGTGGATCTTGATAAATCTTGGTGTGATGGTTTTATTATTCGGGTACGGCGTGAAGCGGGGAATCCAGATATTGCGTATCTTCAGCATACCGAAAAGCAAACTGACACGGGAACCAGGTGTCGTGGTTTGTGATTATAATATCAGCCTGAAAAAGTATGCTTTGTATAAATTGTGGGACATCCGTCATTTCAGTTTTTCTTTGTTGTTTATCATTTATATTTGTATTGCATTGTGTACAGGGCACTATATTGTTCCCGAAGAGCAAAGCCTGTTCAGTCCGCTGCTGATTTGGTTCTTGTGTCTTATTTATATCTTGATTATGCTGCCTGTCAGACTAAATAAGATTTATAAGCGGAGTATTGCGGGGCAGACTTGGGTAGAAATAACTCCGGAAGGGCTGACATATGATAAGGCGGAACTGAAACAGACATTCCCTTGGGAGGAGATAGCAGGTATAGCTCTTTATAAGACCTATTGCTTTCTGTATGATAAAAGAGGCGGTGAATTTTTGATTGTAACTTCGGATGAAAAGGTGAAAGAATCCCTTCTTTACTATTTAAATACGAAAAAATAATGAATTAAAGCTAAGTGTTTTTTATAATAAGGTTGTTCATATTATTATAATGTGTATTTTTGTAACAAAGTAATAATGAAAAACCTCTTAAGTATGAAAACACCTGTTCTCGCGCTATTCATTTCTTTAGTGGCATTTGGAGCCTGTGTGTCCAATAAACAAACCCAGCCGTCAACCGATTATACCCAATTGGTGAATCCGTTTATCGGAACCGATTTTACCGGCAATACTTATCCGGGAGCGCAAGCGCCTTTCGGAATGGTACAACTTAGTCCGGATAACGGCTTGCCCGGATGGGACCGTATTTCCGGCTATTTTTATCCGGACAGTACGATTGCCGGATTCAGTCATACCCATTTGTCGGGGACGGGAGCCGGAGACTTGTATGATATCTCTTTTATGCCTGTTACTTTGCCTTATCAGGAAGCGGAAGCTCCTTTAGGCATCTATTCCAAATTCTCTCATGCGGATGAAGAGGCTTCAGCAGGTTACTATCGCGTGTTGCTGAAAGATTATGATATCAATGTGGAGTTAACTGCTACAGAGCGTTGCGGTATACAGCGTTATACGTTTCCTGAAGGGGAGTCGGCTGTCTTTCTGAATCTGAAGAAAGCGATGAATTGGGACTTTACCAATGATTCTTATATTGAGATAATTGACTCATGCACCATTCAGGGATATCGTTTTTCCGAAGGATGGGCAAGAGGCCAGCATGTGTATTTCCGCACTCGTTTCTCCAAACCGTTTGCCTCGGTAGAGATGGATACTACTGCCATTGCTTTGAAAGGTAAACGTGTAGGTACGGCTTATATCGCCCGTTTTAATTTTGATACGGAAAAAGGAGAGCAGATTGTTCTGAGTACTGCTCTTTCGGGAGTAAGCATGGAAGGTGCTGCTAAAAACATGGCGGCTGAAGCACCTCACAATGATTTCGATAAATATTTGGCTGAAACTAAAGATAATTGGAACCGTCAGTTGGGAAAAATAGAGGTAACAGGTGATAACAAGGACGATAAGGTTAATTTTTATACAGCATTGTATCATACAATGATTGCCCCGACTATTTATAGTGATGTGGACGGGGCTTATTATGGTCCCGATAAGAAAATTCATCAGACGGATGGTTGGGTGAATTATGGAACTTTTTCATTGTGGGATACTTATCGTGCCGCACATCCGTTATTTACTTATACGGAACCTCAACGTGTCAATGATATGGTGAAATCATTCATTGCTTTTTATGAACAGAACGGACGTTTGCCGGTATGGAACTTTTGGGGAAGTGAAACTGATATGATGATTGGCTACCATGCTGTGCCTGTTATTGTTGATGCTTATTTGAAAGGTATTGGTGATTTTGATGCAGAGAAGGCATTGGAGGCTTGTGTGGCTACTGCTAACTTGGATGATTATCGCGGCATTGGTCTGTATAAAAAATTAGGATATATACCTTATAATATAAAGGATGAATATAATGCGGAAAATTGGTCGCTTTCCAAAACATTAGAATATGCTTTTGATGATTATTGCATAGCCGAAATGGCCCGGAAGATGGGGAGGACTCAATTAGCGGACGAATTCTACAAGCGTTCTCAGAATTATCGCAATGTGTTCAATCCGGCGTCAAGCTTCATGCAGCCGATAGATGATAAAGGAGTATTCCAACCTAATTTCAGCCCGGATGACTACACTGCCCACATTTGTGAAAGTAACGGTTGGCAGTACTTTTGGTCTGTACAGCAGGATATTAAGGGGCTAATTGCCTTGACTGGTGGTAAGGATCGTTTTACGGAAAAGTTGGATAGTATGTTTACTTATATCCCGGCTGGTAATGCAGATTTGCCTCTTTTCAGTACAGGTATGATTGGCCAGTATGCTCATGGTAATGAGCCTAGCCATCATGTGATTTATTTGTATAATAAGGTACGTCAGCCTTGGAAAACTCAGAAGTATGCGGCGCAGGTCATGCATGACCTTTATTTCAATGCACCTGCCGGACTGTGTGGTAATGAGGATTGTGGACAGATGTCTGCTTGGTATGTATTCAGTGCTATGGGATTTTATCCTGTCAATCCGGTAAGTGGTGAATATGAGATTGGTACGCCGTTGTTCTCCGAAATACAGATGCATTTGGATAATGGAAAAACGTTCACAGTACTGGCCCCTGGAGTAAGTCGTGAAAATATCTATATCCAGTCGGTGAAAGTAAATGGGCAACCATACGATAAGAGCTATATCACACACCGGCAAATAATGGATGGTGCTACTGTAGAATTTGAAATGGGTCCGGAACCGGGAAATATTTGGTATAGATAGATAATAATTGGTTCAACTTATTAAGAATTGTAATTGTACAGGAGGTGAGTTAAAAGTAATATTTGTTATCGTTTTGCTGTAGAGGCGGTTTGAATCTGCCTGAAAATTGTATGATGAGCGGAAGCTTTTTGCCTCTACAGTGGATGATTGGATCGTTATTTGGAACATTGGCTCTCTCCTTCATACAAAGGTGAATTATATAATATGAACGAGGAACTTGATGACACCTATAAGGCCGTCTTTCGTCAATGCTATCCTAAGCTGTTGTTTTATGCGACACGGCTGGTCGGTACCGAAGAAGCCGAAGATGTAGTGCAGGATGTTTTTGTGGAGTTGTGGAGGCGGAGAGATTCAGTCGTCATAGGAGAGCAGATTTTAGCTTTCCTTTATCGTTCTGTATATACCAAGGCTATAAATTTATTGAAGCATCAGGTTATAGAGAATAACTACAGTGCGGCAATGATAGAAATCTATGAACGAAAATTGCAATATTACCAGCCGGATCATGCTGAAGTTATTAAAAAGATAGAGAATCAGGAATTACGTCAGGAAATTTTTGAAGCGATTAATGAATTGCCGGATAAATGTAAGGAGGTGTTTAAACTGAGCTATCTTCATGATATGAAAAACAAGGAAATCGCTGATACTCTTGGCATTTCTTTACGTACCGTAGAGGCACATATGTATAAGGCCTTGAAATTTTTGCGCGAACGTCTCAGCCATTTATTATTGTCATTGATTATATTTTCAGCAAAACTGCTAAGTGTTTTTACAAGTTGAATTGTTTACTATATGAATAGGGAAAAAGATGAGTAAACTTAACGAAGATATTATTATCAGGTATTTGGAAAACCGATGCTCGGAGGAGGATTTTGTTCTTATCAATGAATGGATGAAAGAATCTGATGAGAATGCCGGAGAGTTATTCCGTATGGAGGAGATTTATCAGTTAGGTAAATTCCCCTTTGAGGAGGAAAATCTGGTAGTGAGGGCAGAGCGCAGGTTGGGTAGAAGATTGGAACAGGAAAATCAAAAGAGACAGGAGGTGTTCAAGCTTAAGAGTGTGTTGCGTTATGCAGCTGCTATAGTGGGCGTGATAGTGCTGGCTGCGGGATTGGCCTATTGGTTCCGGAATAAAGCGGAGGAATTGGTGGTAGCATCGGCTGCTCATGGACAAGTGCGTGAGATGTTGTTGCCTGACGGGACAAAAGTATGGTTGAACCAGTCGTCTGTTTTAAAATATCCGCGTGCTTTTGAAGGAAAGGAACGTCATGTATATCTGGATGGAGAAGCTTATTTTGAAGTAGCACGTAATCATGAGAAACCTTTCATGGTAAAAAGCCCGGCAATGGATGTCAGGGTCTTGGGAACCTCTTTCAATATAAAATGTCGTCCGGATAACAGTTTTGCGGAAACAACCTTGATAGAGGGTGAAGTTGAGGTAAAAGATAAATCGGACAAAGGAAGAATTACTTTGTTGCCGGGACAAAAAGCCGTTTTAAACAGGGTAACAGGGCGGATGCAAGTAAAACAGGTCGATCCCAAGATGGAGATAGTCTGGCATAATGACTTGATTCCATTTGAAAAGTCATCTATTTTCCAGATTGCGGCAGCATTGGAACGGTTCTATGGAGTGAAGATAATCCTTTCACCGGATGTAGACAGTACTAATACTTATTCAGGTGTACTGAAAAAGAAAGATAATATAGAGTCTGTGCTGAATTCTTTGCGTAACTCTATTCCTTTCAATTATAAGAAAGTAGATGATAACAATATATTTATCTCATCGGAAACGAAATAATTTTTAAATAAAGAACTATGAAAATCAACATGCTCTTAAGCGGCTGTCTTCTAGGGTTATTGTGTTTCACCGCATGTGATTCTGAGGGCAATGAAATGAATGATTACACCCACTATGTCAACTCTTTTATTGGTACAGGAGGCCATGGGCATACTCATCCGGGTGCTATGGTTCCTCATGGCATGATACAGCCGGGGCCGGATACTCGTATTGACGGTTGGGATTCCTGTTCCGGATATTATTATGAAGATACTACGATCAATGGTTTTGCCCATACACGTCTTAGTGGTACAGGGTGTGCGGATTTCGGAGATTTCCTGTTGATGCCGACTGTAGGTGTGCAGCGTACTGATTTCTTGGGAACAGAAAGCCAGAAGCGTCCTTTCGCATCGGCTTTTTCTCATGAAAAGGAATATGCCGAACCGGGATATTATTCTGTCTTCCTGGATACATACGGGGTAAAAGCCGAACTGACCTCAACAGAGCGTGCGGCAATGCATCGGTATACTTTCCCGGAAAGTAAGGAGTCAGGATTTATCTTGGATATGGACTATAATATTCAGCAACAAATCAATCAGGTCATGGAAGTGGAGGCTGTGAATGATACTGTGTTGCGGGGGCGCAAACGCAGTGCCTATTGGGCATACCGACAGGATCTTTATTTTTATGCCGTATTTTCCAAACCCTTTACGTATACCTTGTACACGGATACTGTTCAGGAAAATGACAAACAGATTCCTGTATGCAAAATGCTTTTGCATTTTGAAACGGCGAAAGACGAACAAGTGCTGGCTAAGTTCTCTATCTCTTCTGTTGATGCGGAAGGTGCTTATAAGAACCTCCAGGCTGAGATGCCCGGTTGGAATTTTGATGGAGTGCGTGCCGATGCTAAGAAGAAATGGAATGAATGCTTGTCAAAGATTGCAGTCAAAACCAATGATGAAGACCAGCGTGCCATTTTCTATACGACTATGTATCATGCTTTCCTAAGTCCCAATCTGTTTACAGATGTAGACGGGCGTTACTTGGGAATGGATTTGAAAGTGCATACCACCGACATGAAACATCCGGTTTATACCATTTTCTCTTTGTGGGATACTTTCCGTGCGTTACATCCGTTACTGACTATTGTCGATCCTCAGTTGAATACGGAGTTTATCCGTTCATTGATAAAGAAGCATCAAGAAGGTGGTATTTTCCCGAAATGGGATTGTGTATCCAATTATACCGGAACGATGGTAGGGTATCATGCGGCTTCGTTGGTAGCCGATTCTTATGTGAAGGGATATCGCGATTTTGATGTGCAGGAAGCTTACAAGGCATGTTTGCGTGCGGCGGAATATGATACGACCGGCATTGTCGCTCCCGGTTGGCTGATTCCTTATGTAATGCCTAAGGCTCGTTACTATAAGAATACCCTTGGCTATATCCCGTGTGATCGTGAGAATGAATCGGTTGCGAAAGCGTTGGAATATGCATACGATGACTGGTGTATTTCCGTGTTGGCAGACAGCCTGGGAGATACTGAAACCAAGGAGAAATATGCCCGTTTTGCGGATGCGTACGAATTTTATTTTGATCCTGCCACCCGTTTCATGCGCGGATTGGATAGTAAAGGTGAATGGCGTACCCCGTTCAATCCCCGTTCTTCCAATCACCGTAATGATGATTATTGTGAAGGAACTGCATGGCAGTGGACTTGGTTTGTTCCGCATGATATTCCGGGATTGGTGAAGTTGATGGGTGGAGAGGATGCTTTCGTTGGAAAGCTGGATTCTTTGTTTACGGTTTCTTCCCAGTTGGAAGGAGAGGCTACCTCTGCTGATATCACAGGACTGATAGGCCAGTATGCGCATGGCAATGAGCCGAGTCATCACATTACTCACATGTATAACTATGTAAACCGTCCATGGCGTACTCAGGAATTGGTTGACAGTGTGCTGTATAACCAGTATTTCAATGCTCCTGACGGCTTGTCGGGTAATGAAGATTGCGGTCAGATGTCTGCATGGTATATTTTGAACTCCATGGGCTTCTATCAGGTATGTCCCGGCAAGCCGGTTTATTCTATCGGACGTCCGTTGTTTGAGGAGGTGACGATTAATCTGCCCGACCGCAAGACTTTCGTTATCCGTACCCACAACAACTCGAAGACCAATAAGTACATTGAGTCGGTTCTGTTGAACGGAAAACCACTGGATGTTCCTTTCTTTACCCATAATGACATAGTACGTGGGGGAACGATGGAGATTACCATGAGCTCCGTACCGACGGAATGGGGAAAACAGATAAAGAATTAAAAAGTATAACTTAACCCAAATAACAATATCATGAAAAAATTATTTCTATCAGTTGCAGTCCTGTGTGTTACACTGTTTGTGCAGGCAAAGGATTATGCAGACTATGTGAGTCCGTTGGTAGGTACACAGTCTTCCTTTGAACTCTCTACAGGAAATACTTATCCTGCCATATCCCGCCCGTGGGGTATGAATTTCTGGACTCCCCAGACAGGAAAGATGGGGGACGGATGGCAGTATGTCTATACGGCTAATAAAATCCGTGGTTTCAAACAAACCCATCAGCCCAGTCCGTGGATTAATGACTATGGTCAATTTTCCATCATGCCCGTAACAGGAAAACCGGAATTTGAAGAGGACAAGCGTGCAAGCTGGTTCTCTCATAAAGCTGAAATTGCAAAACCTTATTATTATAAGGTTTATTTGGCAGAACATGATGTCGTAACCGAAATGGTTCCTACGGAGCGTGCCGTAATGTTCCGTTTCACTTTTCCTGAGAATGATTCATATGTAGTGGTGGATGCTTTTGATCGTGGTTCGTCTGTCAAGGTGATTCCCGGAGAAAACAAAATCGTGGGCTATACTACCCGTAACAGTGGTGGTGTTCCTGCCAACTTCAAGAATTATTTCGTTATTGAGTTTGATAAGCCGTTTACTTATGAGGCTACGTTCTCTAATGATGTACAGCCTGAAAAACCGGATGGCAGTGTTCCTGTAACCTTGAAAGAAGGTAAACTGGAGCAGACTGATTTCCATACCGGAGCCGTTATCGGTTTCAAGACAAAGAAAGGTGAAGTAGTTCATGCCCGTGTGGCCTCTTCATTCATCAGTCCTGAACAAGCAATTCGGAACCTGAAGGAATTGGGTGGTGACAGTTTTGAAGTATTGGTACAGAAAGGTAAAGATGCCTGGAATGAGGTCTTAGGTAAAGTAGAAGTGGAAGGTGGAACATTGGATCAATACCGTACTTTCTATTCCTGCTTGTACCGTTCCTTGTTGTTCCCGCGTAAATTCTATGAACTGGATGCCAATGGGCAACCTGTTCATTACAGTCCTTACAATGGGGAAACATTGCCGGGATATATGTATACGGATACAGGATTCTGGGATACATTCCGTTGCTTGTTCCCTTTCTTGAACCTGATGTATCCTTCGGTAAATAAGGAGATACAGGAAGGTTTGGTTAATACTTATAAGGAAAGCGGTTTCTTCCCCGAATGGGCCAGCCCCGGTCATCGTGGTTGCATGGTCGGCAATAATTCAGCTTCTATCTTGGTCGATGCTTATCTGAAAGGAGTACGTGTGGAAGATGTGGAAACATTATACAAAGGACTGATTCATGGAACGGAAGCCGTACATCCTGAAGTTTCTTCTACCGGACGTCTGGGATATGAATATTATAACAAGCTGGGCTATGTGCCTTGTGATGTGAAGATTCATGAGAATGCAGCCCGTACATTGGAATATGCATACGATGACTGGTGTATTTATCAGCTGGCGAAAGAATTGAAACGTCCGAAGAAGGAAATCGCACTCTTTGCCAAGCGTGCCATGAATTACAAGAACCTGTTTGATTCGGAAAGCAAGCTGATGCGCGGCAAGCAGAAGGACGGCAAATTCGCTCCTAAATTCTCACCGTTGAAGTGGGGAGGTGACTTTACGGAAGGAAACAGCTGGCACTATTCTTGGTCTGTATTCCATGATCCCCAAGGCTTGATTGACTTGATGGGAGGTAAGGAAATGTTCGTTACCATGCTTGATTCTGTCTTTTCGGTTCCCCCTATCTTTGATGATAGCTATTATGGACAGGTGATTCATGAAATCCGTGAAATGACAGTTATGAATATGGGTAACTATGCACATGGAAACCAGCCCATTCAGCACATGATTTATATGTATGATTATGCGGGTCAGCCTTGGAAAGCCCAATATTGGTTGCGTGAGGTGATGAACCGTATGTATACAGCCGGACCTGACGGATATTGCGGTGACGAGGATAATGGACAGACTTCGGCATGGTATGTATTCTCTGCATTAGGATTCTATCCGGTATGTCCCGGTACAGATGAATATATTCTGGGTGCTCCGTTGTTCAAGAAAGCGACACTGCATTTTGAAAACGGAAAGAACTTGGTAATAACCGCACCGGATAATAGCGATACCAACCGATATGTAGATGAAATGCGTGTAAACGGTACTGTTTATACCAAGAATTATTTGAAACACAATGAATTGTTACAAGGTGGTGTTATCGATTTCAAGATGACCGACCGTCCGAATATGCAACGTGGAACACAAGAAAGTGATTTGCCTTATTCATTTTCAAAAGACGAAACAATGAAATAAAAGTTTCACCATGCATTTCTCTCTTGTAAAGAGAGGTTGGAGGGGGATGTTCTCTTTTGGCAGCATTGCAAGAGTACATCCCCTTTTTCTTTTTAAGTATTTCTTCTATACGTCAAAGTCCGATGATATTACTACTTTTGCCTTTCCTCTGCTTTTTTCTGGAAAATTTAGAAAAAAGAACAAGATTGAGTAAGTGTTTTCTTTTAGCTGCCTGTTTTTATTCTCGAAAGGGGAATGAGAACCCCTTCACTGGAGAAAAACAAGTCAGTGTTAACGAATTTATAAATTATGAAAGGCAATCAATTAATGAGAAAGCCCAAATTACTCAGGGCGCTTTTGATTCTTTTGTTTGTGGCTGCACCCATGCAATGGACCCGCGCACAAATTGTTCTTTCAACTCCCAAGACAACTCTTGGAGCGGTAATCAAGAACATCAAATCACAGTCTAACTATCAGTTTTTCTATGATGACAAACTGGCTGAAACGCCGGTGAATGCCATTGATGTAAAGAACGGTTCATTGCAGTCTGTACTTGATGCAGCTTTGCAAGGCAAAGGAATTACCTACAAGATAGAGGATAATATTGTCTATCTTTCAGCACCCGGAGAACCTCAAACACCTCAACAGACAGGACAGGAACATACAGTGACCGGAACAGTGGTTGATGCGACAGGAGAGGCCTTGATTGGTGTAAACGTACAAGTGAAAGGAAACCCTACAGCCGGTACGATTACTGACTTTGAAGGTAACTATTCTTTGTCCGTTCCCGGAAATGGTGAGATTGTGTTCTCATACATTGGTTACCGTTCGGAAACATTGAAGCCCGATGGCAAGAATGTACTGAATGTAACCATGCAGGAAGATACACAGCAGATTGGCGAAGTGGTGGTAACCGCTTTGGGGATCAAACGTGAGAAGAAGATGTTGGGTTATGCAGTTCAGGAACTGAAGAGCGATGAACTGAACAAGACAGGTGACCCGTCTGTGACCAGTGCCTTGCAAGGTAAGGTGGCAGGTCTTCAGATGAATACTTCGGCTACAGGTTTAGGTGGTTCTACGAAAATCACCATTCGTGGTAACTCTTCTCTTACCGATAACAACCAGCCGTTATGGATTGTGGATGGCGTTCCTTTCAGCGACAACACTACATCCGACGCATCTCGTTATGGTGGTGTGGACCGTGGTAGCGCTTCCATGGACATTAATCCGGATGACATCGAGAGCATTTCGGTATTGAAAGGTCCGAATGCGGCTGCTCTTTACGGTTCGCGTGCAGG
>ENA-OZSM01000271-OZSM01000271.1-human-gut-metagenome-genome-assembly--contig:-NODE-271-length-10516-cov-8.350731_pt1 | contig 10516 bp, 10 predicted proteins | sample MGYA00244119_ERZ653960 | MGnify/ENA primary metagenome ERZ653960 (study PRJEB26926, sample SAMN06164797) | human gut metagenome | biome: ENVO:00009003; feature: ENVO:2100002; material: ENVO:00002003...
TCTCTTTGTCGCGCCCACGATGCGGGCGATTTCACGTGCCACGGAGGGCTTTTCTGCAATGATTGTCTTCATGTCTTCTTCTTTTTTGTTGATACTTTGGATTTTATTTTGGATTCAGTGGCGGACACGGGATTACATTTTCATGCCCTTGCCCGTTTTCTTCTGCGGCTTCTCCTGCTGCTGTTGCTGGCGGGCGTCCTTCGGGTTGGTCTGACCTTTCTGCAACGGCTCTCTCAGATTCTTTGTAGCCTCGTTGGTCTTGCCATCGTTGTTCACCGCCACCTGCGTGCGGCTCTCGTTGGACGGAGCAACCTGCTGTGCATTGTCAGGGTTCGTGTCGTAGCGGTACGGGCGTCCCTTCTCCGGGTTGAACTTGATATACATCGTGGCATGGAAGCCCTGCTTGTCGGTCACGTTCTCCAGTTTCACGGCTTTACCCGCCACGTAGTCGGCTTTCTGCTTGTCGGTGAAGTTCACGCCGCTCCATTTGCTGATGGGGCGGATGCTGCCGTCCTCGTTCATCCACGTGTTGCGGCGTTGCTCCTTCTTGGTCTGTGCGGCATTTTCCCCGCCTTGCGCCTGACTTTTCGAGGTGTCACCTTTGGCTTCCTGCGTCTGTGCGGTACGGGGCGACCTTCCGGTTCCCGGCACGAACTCCACGCCGCGCTGCTCCACGTTCACTTGAAGGGTGGTGACGAACTTCCTGCCGTCGTTGCGCTCGATGAGCTTGTCGCGCACGGGCAGTCCGGCGCGGAGCATGTCCTGCTCCTGTTTGGTGATTTCCGTCTTGCCGATGCGCTCCGGGATGCGCACCTTGTTTGCCGGAATGTCCGTGATTTCATTCGTCTTGCGGTCGATGCTGATGTAGGAGGGGATGATTTCGCCCGTTTCCCTGTCCTCAATGTCCACGACCCTGCCGAGGTTGCCCGTTTCGCGCAGGTTCTTCCGGTCATCGTCGGAGAATTTGTGTTCCTTGTACTCATCTAACTTCTGCTCCTTGCGGATGAAGTGCGGCACGAGGCTGACATTTCCCTCACCGTCCTTCTTGAAGGAGAGGCGGGCGTCCAGCTCGAATGATTCGCCGCCGAAGGTGGGCTTGACCTTTACCAAGTCGGACTTGCCGTAGTGGAGCATCTTCGTAAGGTCTCCGGACTTTTCAAGGTCGTCACGCTTCACGCCCCATCTGTCCTCCAGCTCCTGCCAGTTGATTTTGCTCTCGTTGATGGGTTGGTAGCCCTGTCTGCCCTGCGTCTGTTGCGGGCTTTCCTGCTGTTCTTTCTGTTGTTCCATGTTTTCCTGTTTTTGAGGTTCTTGTTTCTCTGTCTTTTGTGCCGCCATCTCTTCCTGCACCTGCTGTTGATAAGGGAAGGTGTCGATTTTGTGCGGTGCAAGGATTTGTTTGTTCTGGTACGGATGCTGAAGCAGGTCTTTCATCACGCCAAGCATGGAATCCACTTGGTCTGCCGCGATGCGGTAGAAACCGAAGCGGCTGGGTTCCTTGCACTGCCGGAAGAAGTTCTTGAAGAAGTTGTCCAGCACGTCGCCATGTCGGTCGAATTGCAGGAAACTCTGCGCGTTCTCCGCTTTTGCGGGGGTGCGCTTGGGTGTGCCGTCCGCGTTCAGCCCGGCTACCACGCTGATCTCGCCTGTCTTCTCGTCACGGACTACCAGCACGTCCTTTTCGTCTTTTTTCTTTGCCATCTGAAAAATGTTTTAATGGGTTATTTATGAAAGAAATTATGGATACGAGCCTTGTAGAAGGCTATATCTTCTTTTTTGAAGTCCTTGATATGGTTGGAAAGGAATGTCAGCACATCCTCCTCGCTGTAATAGGTTTTCTTGCCCAGTGTCTTGTAGGGCAATGCGCCGACACTGCGGTAGCGTTGCAGTGTGCGCTTGCTTATCTGGAGCAGCATGCACAAATCCTGATTGTCGAAAAGGCGGATGCTTTCCGTGATAGTGGGCTGTTTCCCCTCAGCCTTCATCGCCAGCAGCAGTTCGTCCTGACGGTCGAGCCGTTCCATCAGCTTCTGCATCCAGCCCTCGAAGTTGTTTCGTGTGAGCAGTTCCATGACCTATGTCCTCCTTCCTTTTGGTTTGCCGCCCGTGCGCAGCGTGTGGTTGTGGAACAGGGTGTCTATTGTCCCTTCCTCGTTCCTTACTGTGTTGTCCTCCAATAGCCGCAGTATCTCGGAAAGGCGGTAGCGGCAGCTTCCGCGTACCACCACATACTCGATACGGTGGTCGGTGCGCATACGCTGCATGGTGCGCTTGCTCACGTTGAGCATCTTCGCCGCCTGTGCCGTGTCAAGCAGCTTGTCTTCGGTTTCCCGCTTCCGTTTCTTCTCGTCCCTTGCCTCGCGGATGTACCCTGCGATGTTCGCAATCTGCGCCATCATCTCCTTGTAGGCGGAACTTTCCATTGTTATCACTTTCATGTTCAGTCCTTTCTTTTTGTTTCTGCGACAAAATTCGGCAATAAACAAAAGGGGCTTTAACAACTCACTACGTGACTCACGTAAGATTTTTACGGAAGATGGCTCCGTAACCCGGTCAAACGGCGCAACAGGCAGCCTTTCAGCGGAAAACGGCACGTGTTCAGGACCGTACCGTTACCTTTGCGGGCAAACCGATAATTGCATGAATATGGAAATAGTATCTATCGAGAAAAAGACTTTCGAGATGATGGTGGCGGCATTCGGCGCACTCTCGGAGAAGGTCGCCGCCCTGAGGCGCAAAAGCGACACGGGGCGCATGGAAAGATGGCTCACGGGCGAGGAGGTCTGCGGGCAGTTGAGAATAAGCCCGCGCACGTTGCAGACGCTGCGTGACAGGCGGCTTATCGGCTACTCGCAGATAAACCGCAGGTTCTATTACAAGCCGGAGGAGGTGAAGCGGCTGATACCGCTTGTCGGCACGCTCTATCCGCACGGCAGATGATTTGATTTATTCACCCACTGAATCCGAAGTTATGATGAACGAGAACAACGATGTTTTTACGATGGAAGACGAGCCGATAGCCTCTGTGGTGCAGGATATGCGCAAAGGCTCGAAATGGCTGTCCGCATTTCTGGAAAGCTACCGTCCTCCGCTGGACGGGGAACGTTACCTGACGGACGGCGAGGTGTCGGAACTGCTCCGTGTGAGCCGGCGCACCTTGCAGGAATACCGCAACAACCGCGTGTTGCCCTTCATACTTTTGGGAGGGAAGGTGCTTTACCCGGAAACGGGGCTGCGCGGGGTACTGGAAGCGAACTACCGCAAGCCGCTGGAGTGAGGCGGTTTCATGAAAAAGTAAACGGGTGACACCTTTTGTGGTGCTACCCGTTTACTTGTCTTATGGGGTATGTGCAATCAGCAATACCCGGCTTTTCCGTTCTGTATGAACATCACGTATGTCTGCCGTTTCTCTTGTGAGAGTGCCTTTCCCACCAGCCATGTGCGGAACAGGTGGGTGTTGTAGGTATTCACCCTGAAAGCGACCGGGATGATGATTTCAAGGGCGTACACGTCCGCGTGCAGCCCGTTTTCAAGCTGCATGTAGCGGCACACCTCGTAGTCGTTCAGCACGTCCGACTTGCGGACGGCTCTGATGGCGGCGTTCACTGCCGGGACGGTCGTATGGAACAATCCGGCTATTTCGGTGGCGGTCATCCACACGTCGTTACCGGTTACGCTGACTGCCTTGTCCTCGATGATGATTGTGTCACGTTTCATGGCTTTTCTTTTTAGATGGTGCAACCTGCAAATTCCTCGACGCCGTTCAATCTTGCGGCAAGGTTCTCCATGTCCTGATTGAGCTTCTCTTTGGTTATCTGTAGGCTCGGTAAACAACGCCTTTCCGCTTTACAGCGGTAGGTTTTCGTTTATCTGCCCCCGAACCGTACTTACACGTCTCCATGTATACGGCTCTCCATCTGTAACATCATTTTACTTATCACAGCTCTGGATTTTTGCGTTACACTCCGCACATACGACCAAAGTCTTTCTGTGCATATAGAGCATTTTGCGTTCCCAGTCATTTTTACCTTTTAACTCTTTGAGAGTGCGGACATGGTGCATTACCACTTCTCCGTGCTTGCCACATAGTTCGCACGTTTTTGTTGTAAGCCTTTCTATCAAACTTAACGATGGTGTTTTGAACATATACGGCAGATTGTCACTTGGGGCTGTTTCACAATCCGTTTTACGGGCGTAACCCTCATTGTAGAATACCCTGTACTTGGTTTCTCCTCCCTTGTTTACAAAAGGCACGGCAAAGAGATTGTCCTTGCGGTATGTTTCAATGACTTTTCTCACTGACATATTCAGCTTTTGAGCAAGAGTTTTGTACATGGAGAACTTCATAATACAGCCGAAAGAGCGTCCCAAAGCCGATGCATTGTTTGCTATTGAGTAATAGTTGTAGAACCCTCGTATTTCGGTATTAAACTGAGATACAATCTCGTGCGCTTCATTGTCAATCATATAAGTCCTGCCTTTTGACACCCATGTTTCCTTGCCGCGTTTGGTGACAACTTTCATGGCTTCGAGGCTGAGCAGTTTATTCTTGATTACTTCTCTTGAAACGTGCAATATCACGTTCCCGTTGAAGTATCTGCGCACTGTTCCGTTACTGTTTCTCTTTGTGGCATAGTCTTTACGGACATATATTTCGTAACCCAAAAATTTTGCGCTGTCTTGTGCATTTGTAATCAAAGTCTTTTCCTGTGACATCTCCAGCCTTAACTTTTCCTGCATAAACTTGGTGATGTCAGCTTTGATTGTCTCACATTCGTTTTTCGTTCCGATAACCCCGATTAGAAAATCATCGGCGTAGCGCAGATATCTCAGTCTGCGAAAATTTCTGTCCATATCGTTGCCACTTGGCATTGTTAGTATCCGCTTCTGCTTTTCGTGCAGTTCTTCTACCATCCTTGTTCTTACGTTTACATCCTCTACTTCATTTATCCTACGTTTTAGGTAGTGTACTCTGCTGTTGAGTTTGCAAATATCCTTGTTGCGGCTTCTTACTGTCCCTTTATTGAATTTGTTGGCATATTCATTCATGTACTTATCGAACTTGTCAAGGTATATATTTGCCAAAACAGGGCTTATGATACCACCTTGCGGTGTCCCTGAATAAGTCTTGTTGAATTGCCTCTCTTCCATGTACCCTGCATTGAGGAATTTCCGTATCAGACGAAGAAATCTGTCATCTGCTATTCTACCTTTCATTATTTCTATCAGCACATCATGGTCTATGTTGTCAAAGAAGCCTTTTATATCTCCCTCGATGAACCATTTTGCACCGTTGAAATTATTTTGTAGACTTTTCAGTGCTGTGTGGCAGCTTCTGTTTGGTCTGAAGCCGTGCGATGTCCACTCAAAGTGTCCCTCATATATAGCTTCAAGCACCATTCTTACTGCCTCTTGAACCAATTTGTCTTCAAAAGACGGTATTCCTAACGGACGCATCTTCCCATTCTTTTTCGGAATGTAAATTCTCTTTGCAGGATTGGGACTATAAGTCTCATCCTTTATACTCTCTATGAGTTTGTTTATCCTGTCAATGCTCATTTCATCCTCTGTTTTGCCATCAGTGCCGGGTGTCATGTTTCCCGGCTTTGCATACATACGTTGGTAGGCGGCAAAGAACATCTGTTCATTGAATAGAATACGGTAGAGCCTTTCGTATTTATACTCAGGCTCGTTGCTGTGTCCAGCTAAAATGTTTAATACTTGCTCTGGATTTCTCATACGTCTCTCACGTTTTCCGTTGTTCGTATTAAAGTTACAGACTACTTCCCTTCGCCATGTACAAGGCTTTCCCTTGCTCGGACTACTACGGAAGTTCCGTTACCATATCGGATATTCAAAAGCTTTCTTTATAGCTGTTTATTCCAGCGTTCCGACTTAGGTAATCCCCAGTTAGTTCTCTTAATAACTATTAGCACGGCATACTGTCGGATGCGACTTTCGTTCTTGTCCGCTTATTGCGGCTGTGTCATAGTCGGTTCTTTATGCTCTGCACTAACGCACAAAATAGGCAGAGTACTATGAAACAACGTATGTATAATAGTCTTCCGTTGTTGCAAGATTTGGTACCACTGAACTATCGTTCAACCAATCAAGGCTTCATCCTTATGTATGCCTTTTCGTCTTGCCCCTCAGTCGCCACTTGACTATTAGTGGACTTGGAGCTTTAATCAGTATGCTACACTCCCCATCGGGTTTCCCCTTTGGATAAACTGATTGACGATAGGATTATATCGAACCCAATCCTAACTTCTTGCTAAAGAAGTATTTATTAAGCGACCATTCTGGGCGCACTGGCGTAAATCTGCGTGGTGGAAATGCTCTTGTGTCCCATCATGCGGCTGACAGTTTCGATAGGCACACCCAACGAGAGCGTGATATGTGTCCCGAAATTGTGCCTCGCCTTGTGAAAGGTCATGTCGAAGCCGTATGTCCGTCCCAGTTCTCTGGTGAGCTTGATGAGATACCCCCGGCAATAGAGGTTGAAAATCCTGTCGCTTTTACGCTCGTGGCGGTATTTCTCGATGATCTGCAACGGCACGTTCAGCAGGCGGATGGCCGAGGGCGTTTCGGTCTTCTGGCGCCGGATGTGTATCCAGTACGTTCCGTCGTCCGACTGCGTGATGTCTTTTTCGGACAAGCGTTTCAGGTCGGCGTAGGACAACCCCGTGAAGGTAGCGAAGAGAAACCAGTCCCGCACCCGCTGGAGGTTGGGTTTATCGACGGGAGTTTCCATCAGCTTTTTGAGGTCTTCGAGTTTCAAATGGCGGCTCTTGCGCCGGGGCAGTTCCGGGTGCAGCTTCCCGTAAGGGTCGCGCCGGAGTGTACCCTGACTGACAGCCCGCTTGGTCATTTTCTTCAACCGGTAAAGATGCTCGTGTACTGTCTTGGGTTTCATTTCACGATCTGTACGTAGGAATATTTCAAAATCATCGTAGAACTCCCGGTCAAGGCTCCGCAACGCTACATCCTCCTTTTCCTTCCTTTTTTTCACGAAGGAGGCTAAAATATTATAGGAGTTCTCGTAACTTTCATAGGTTTCTTCCTTGCGATCCACGCCGACACGCTTGCGGAACTCCTCGTTATGCTCGCGGAACAAGGCAAGGAGGGTGAACGGTTTCTGCCCGATTCCTTCCACGGCGTTTTTGACCAGCTCGGCCGTCACGAAACCGAGGCTTTTACGAATATGACGGTAATGCCCGGTGATTTTTTCGGTCAGTTTCTCTATTGCCAGGTTTACCGTTCGGGCGTTCTCGCTTCGTCCGTTCGCCCTTTTGGTTTCCGGATTCCAAAGCGATGGATCGACAAACGCGTTGATATTGATCGGGGCCGACTTGGCGTCGATGCTTACCTTGCATAACAATTTACATGTTCCGTCCTTGCGGACTTTCGTGCGGTTGATGTAGAACAGCAGGGAGAACGTGCTGCGACGTTTTATCTCTTTATTATTCGTTTCCATAATCGTTGTGAATTTGATTGTCAATGATAGATTAAATAGCTACGGAGAAGCGGCCGGCAATCTTTTCCTCTAAAGACCGGGTATCCATGTCGATCTTGTCATCGGTCACTTTGGCGTAAATCTGCGTCGTGGAAATGCGGCTATGCCCCAGCATTTTACTGACGGTTTCAAGCGGGACACCATGCGAAAGCGTGATCTCGGTGGCGTAGGTATGGCGTCCGCAGTGAAAGACGAGCTTCCGTTCAATTCCGCAAATGGCGGCAATACGTTTCAGTGTCCGGTTGAGTTCGTTGTTGCTGTACATCGGCAGCAGTTTTCCTTCCGGGGCCATATCCCGGTACTTGTCGAGGATGAGCAACGGTATGTCGAGCAACGGCACTTCATAGTCGATTTTCGTCTTCTTGCGGGCGGTCTTGATCCATACCTCACCGTCCTCGGCCACTTCCAGATCCTCCGTCGTCAGGCGGCACATGTCCCCGTAAGGGATACCCGTGTAGCAGGAGAAGAGGAACAGGTCGCGGATATGGTAGAGTTTCGGGTCGTGCAGGGGTGTGGTCATCAGCCGTTGTAACTCCGCTGCGGTAAGGTATTTCTGTTCCCGCTCGGGATGTTCGGCTTCATAACCCGCGAACGGGTCGGCAGTGATAATCCCTTCCGCGATGGCTTCCCCGACAATCGTGTTCAACCGTGTGACAAGCAACACGATAGTTCCCAGGGCAAAGCGGCGCTCCGTGCGTAGGTAGAGGTCATAGTTGTCGATGAATGAACGGTTCAGGGCCGTGAAAGGAACATCCGACAACTTGTATTTCTCCTGGATGAAAGCGGCCACACAGTTACAAGCATAGCGGTAAGATTGCGCTGTTCCCTTTTCCCGGTTCACGCCGACACGTTTTTCGAAATGTTCGATGAACGTCCGGAAATAACCCAACAGGGTTTCCTGCCCGAAAGCCGTCCCCAACAACAGATTCCTTATTTCTTCAGCCGTTACATTCTCACGGGTGGCTGACAGTTCGTCATAAATGGAAATGGCTGAAGCTCGCAAATCGTCCAGTTGCCGGTTGATTTCCCGCGCGGCGTTACTTTTACCCGTGGCACGTCCGGATGCCCACAGTGCAGCGGGTACGGACATTTTCGCACTAAAAGCCGCTTCTGAAAATTTGCCGACAACAAGTTTCGCCATGACCGGGCAATGTCCCTCGTCATTCATTTCGCTCTTTTTGAGGTAGAACGTAACCGTTACATCCGTCTGTTTCATAACTCTATTTTTTATGTTGCAAAATTACTTGATATAGAGTTATTTACAGTTATGAAAATTATAGCGGAACAAAGAATAAAACCCCGGATGCCGGTAACATAACCTGTATTTCCATGAAAAACGGAAAAAAACGGTTATCTTTACGGGCAAAATATAGGGTTCTTTGCATGGTGAACGGTAAAACCGCAGGTGGTTAAGCGTTATTTTGCCGGATTATCCGGGGCTAAAAAAGGCAACGGATAAGTAGCAAATCTTTCTCTTAACCTTTCATTATCCTGCATTTTAGCGATTTGGAAAGGTATAGAAGAATTTGGCTTAACTCTCCTCAATACCAAACACTTACTTTATTTATCCAAATTTTGCCGTTTTTTTGCGAGTTCTCCGTATATTTGTCGTGCGTATCCATGCGGAAGCCTCGTCGGAGGTGGGAGTAGCGTGGGACAGCATATATAAAGAAGGCGTTTACTTGACGCTTTGATTCTTTGGCTACTCAGAATCTCGCAAGTTCTAATCACTGTCGAAGACAAGGCAACGGTAGATGCCCTGTGGGTGTGTCTAATGTTTAAATCTCTCCATATTCAGGAATGTCCGGCAGGAACTTGCAGGAGTTCGTTTCGTAATCCATCCTGCAACAGTAATGTTGCAGGCCGTTGGAGACAATGAGATAGTCTACGCGCAACACCATGTTGTAACGCGAAATCTGGGCAAATACCTTTTGGGTGATTTCGATGTGTGGGGCTTTGTATTCCACAATGACGCGCGGACGGGCTTGCCGGTCGTAGACCACCGTGTCGCAACGCTTGGCCGTGCCGTTCAACGTGAGTGAGATTTCATTGGCCACCAAGCCCGGTGGGTAATGTTTGTGGGTGACGAGGTAATGCACGAAATGTTGTCTCACCCATTCCTCCGGGGTGAGAGCCACATATTTGCGGCGCAATTCATCGAAGACGACTGTCCGGCCGTCCCGCTTTGTCACTTTTATGGGATATTGTGGAAGGTTTAACGTAATCATTTGCTAACTTTGCATGGAATACCCCTCTGTCTTTTGCGGGGTAAAGTGGAAACAAAAATACGCAAAAACAATGAAAACGAAAGCGGAAATCGTGGAAAATTGGTTGCCACGCTATACACAACATCCCTTGTCCGACTTCGGGGAGTATATTTTGCTGACCAATTTCAATAATTACGTAGATATATTCTGTGAACAGTTTAAGCTTCCTCAGCCCGGTTATGGGGCGAACATGCGGATGGTTACGGCGGAGAATATCACCATCATTAACTTTGGAATGGGGAGCCCGAATGCGGCCATTATTATGGATTTGCTAAGTGCAATCGAGCCGAAAGCCTGCCTGTTCTTGGGCAAATGTGGGGGAATCTCTTCTAAAACGAAACTGGGAGACTTGATTCTTCCTTTGGCGGGAATCCGCGGAGAGGGGACATCGAACGATTATTATCCGCCCGAGGTGCCTGCGTTGCCGGCTTTCATGCTCCAGCGGGCGGTGTCGACAGCCATACGGGATGCCCATCGCGATTATTGGACGGGCACGGTGTACACTACGAACCGCAGGATATGGGAGCATGATGAAAAGTTCAAGGAGTATCTGAAAGACACCCGTGCCATGGCTGTGGATATGGAGACGGCTACGCTGTTCACATGCGGTTTCGCCAACCACATCCCGACCGGGGCTTTGCTGCTCGTATCGGACAATCCGATGATGCCCGAGGGGGTAAAAACGGCAGAGAGTGATCGGGAAGTGACGCATAACTTTGCGCCGGAGCATGTC
>ENA-OZSM01000277-OZSM01000277.1-human-gut-metagenome-genome-assembly--contig:-NODE-277-length-10442-cov-9.755367_pt1 | contig 10442 bp, 10 predicted proteins | sample MGYA00244119_ERZ653960 | MGnify/ENA primary metagenome ERZ653960 (study PRJEB26926, sample SAMN06164797) | human gut metagenome | biome: ENVO:00009003; feature: ENVO:2100002; material: ENVO:00002003...
TAGCGAGTGTCTCGTGGGCTCTGAGATGTGTATAAGAGACAGATTTTAAGCATACTTTCAATATCGCTTCGCTTGATAAACGAAAGCCTACTACTAATCTTTGATGCTTTCAGATGCCCGGCTGCAACCATTTTATAAACAGCTTGTCTTGATATACCCAATAGAGTTCCTGCCTTTGCAAAAGATAGAAACTCTTTGTCCTTTATCATCTGCATGGGCTGCTGGCTGATAAGGGAATCAGTTTCTGTTTCAGTTTTCTGAATGCGTTTGTTGCGAGATGCTTCTTTATAAGCTTTACTATTACAACGATGCGAACAGTATCGAGTTGTTGTCTTCTGTGCATAGAAAACCTCTCCGCACCACTCGCATACCTTCTTAATTCTAATGCTACTACTTGCCATTTTTGCTCATTTTTTAATGTTTACTTCGCCTTATTTCTCCCGATTTATGTCAACCATCGTAAATCATTGTCAACCATTGTCAACTTTCTCCACGACCTTTCCAATCGGTTTCCGGTTGCAAACCTCCGAGACCCAAATACGGTACAAAAATGAGCTGAAAATGCACTATCAATGACTAATATCAATGATAGGTGCAAAAAGAAAGGCGTTGAACCTCAACGCCTTATTAATCAATAATAACTTATGCTAATCGTTGGTAATCACTACCTACTTGCCGATGCAAAGATGTTAGTAATCTGTATGTCAGTTAGTTGGGTTGTATTGGAATGGTATTTGAGCCATGATTTTATTGTTGGAAATAAGAGTTTAAGTAGTTGTAAATCAGCTTATTATGTACTATATAAATGTTGCTTTCTTTTGTTTTCACAAGTTACTTACCAATATACATTTGTTATATGGTTGATTGTCAGATAATTAATGGCTATTTGGCTCGTATTTGAGCCATTACTTCCACTTACTTGTGAAAATGATTTATATAATTGATTATCAGTGTTTTGCATTATATGCCAGCAATCTGAATGCGTAATTGCTGGTTGAGTCTTCATCATTCAGCTATTTACCCACACAGTTATATAAACAGTCTGATGCTCAATTTGATACAGCTAATTGAATCATATTTGAGCCATTAAATTTTACGTTTCTATCCATTTGGAAATATGAACGGTTCTGATTTTCTTATAAGTTTCAATTTTTTCATCACTTTCCTGATTTAGATGTGATTTTATTAGAGTTTAATATTTAATAACACAGATGCGAATGAATTTATCTCTAATATGCATCTATATTTTGCAAAATTAGGTAATTATCAATTATTTCGCATAATATGTATCGAAAATATTTCTCAATATCTCATCTGTGTTTATTTAGTCGCCAATTATTTCAGCAAGGAGAAAAAGGTATTCACATATATACAGGTTTTCAGATTCTCAGAAAGATGTACGTTATGTTGATCCTGCATATGGTAGAAATTTATGCTACATGATTTTTCAGCAAAGGAATAAAGAACTTACTTTCTGCTTAGGGATGAAGTTTATAAATAAGTTTATCAATTCATATATACATATATGAGTTCTATTAAACTTGTAAACTCAATGGCTTATCCTGTTGTATGGCTGAATCAGTCAAGTAAGTTTAGTTTAAGATACATGTATATATACATGGGTAAATCTAAACTTTAAACTTGTAGAAAGCCCTCCATCAGTCAGAATGCTGTTCTGGTTGATGGAGGGCTATATTGGTCTTTTTCTCCTTGCTGAAATTGTATTTCTGTTTATAGTTACAACTGTTGTAATAGATGGCTGGTCTTTGCCCAATAGTAATAGGCTTCAGGAGAAGTCCTTTTCAGCTTATTCAGTCGCGAAGGAAGTGTGGGTGCTATATCCAGGGAGCCTATGGTGGCAGGATTACCGTCGTATTTTTCTATTATTGTGTTGCCCGTCTCTATCATTGTGGCGATATAGGCTGCGCGTGCTGCGTCTCTAATCGCATCGTCAATGAAATAACCGCCATTGAACATGAAGGATTTGATCCTTTGTATACCACGTTGTAGTGCATCAAATTGTCCGTTTCCTTCACTTCCCCTTGTTGCCAGACACAGCGAAGTCTGTCTGATATCATCGAAAATGAGTTTTGGATTGTTTGGCAAATGCCTGTATGAGAGTTCAACTTCTGCAATTTGTACAAACGATTTTGTCGTTGTTTCAAGGACCTCTGTCTTCTCGAACAGTCTGGCTATATCATATAGCTGTTTGATGATCTCCATGCTGGCATCCTTACCATTTTTGATATATGGAATACCTGTTGTATTGGGTGCATACGCCGTAAGCTTGTCTCCGAGAATATCTCCAATGGATGGTACTTTTACATAATTCAGTTCACCTTCTGTCTTTATAAAACGGCTTTCTACAGGTAAAGTCACGACTTCGTTGTAGTGACAGTCTTCATTTAGAACGTCCAGCAGGATGGTTTCTTTTCGGTCTATGCCATCAAGGAAAGCCACTTGATAAAAGAATTTGGAATGCGATTTTGGTATGTCTGTTCCACGCTGAATTCTTTCTATCGGCTTATAGTCAATAAAGCCATAGTCTTTGTATGATTGCAGATACTCTTCTATTTCAGTACCTGGAGGACATATTATATCAATATCTATAGACAGCCTGTGTCTTTGTTCTTTTAAAAGAAGCATCAGACTGCTTCCACCTTTGAAATGAAATGGGCAACCTGAAGCCGCCAACATGTCCAGCAATGAAAAGGCATGGATGACCTTTTCAATGATATTTTTGTCCGGATAGTTTAGCTCCTTGGATTTTTCTTCAATCCATCTTGCTGTAAAGCATTCTTTATTTATCATATTTTTGTGATTGTTCTATTAATGAATAAGTACTATCGTATGCTCCTCTACGTTTTGCATATCGGAGCATTTTGGGAGTATTGACTGTGTACAAATCAAAGGCGGTCTGATACATATAAGTGATTTCCGTGCCCTGCATATAATCAAAGTCTTCGTCTTTCTGTATATCTACGAGTAGCTTTTCGATGGTAGGAGTAACCATCCCATCAACCTTATTTACTGGAGATTCAGTGACAAATATCTTTACAATGATGCATGGTTCATGCATGTTTACGTAGTCGTACATGAACTTTGCTGTCGGTTGCTTATAAACGGGCATGTCTGAATCCTTCAACAGAGAAAAAACAGAATCTACAGCATCCCGGTTGGTCTCGACATAAATAGCATGGTTCACAGAGACGTGATGTTGTAGTGTGGTGAAGATGCTGCCATCGTAGATGCAGAAATCGGTGAATGGCAATTTCTCTTTCAATCCGACATATAGTTTTCTCAGTGTTTCTGTTGGAGCAAATGAGAACACCTGTTTATCTGTAAGCATGTATTCACCATTTCCTGTACGGGCTATCTTGTTCTCTTTGGTTAAGGTACAGAGATACTGGCGGGCGGTATTGGTCTTTATCCCCAATACTGATACTAATTGAGGCACTTCAATCCGTCCGTAAGTTCGAGCATAATTCAATATGCTCTGTTTAATACTATATTTCTCGTCAATACTCATTGCAGTGCAAATATAATATAAAGTCGGCAACAAACAAACTTTATTGCCGACTTTATATATAAGTTCTGAGCAATTAATCATTCTTTAGTGTGTTTTTCTATATTAAGTAACACCATTATGAATTCATCATATTATGTAATATATGAGGTATTTTTCTTGTGTTGTAAAAGCATAGTATTAAAAGTATCCCGCAAATGACTAAGAAATTAAGTAGAATCTCTTATTAACGAAACTACACCTATCTGCTTGACTGTTTCCTAATATGAAGAGGTAAATATTTCTCGATCAACAATCTGAAATCACACCATAAAACATTGTCTTACCATTTACGTTTACTCTTTGTAAAATGATTCCATTGTTCTGCTAGGATAATATAAAGTCGGCAATAAAACCGATTTATTGCCGACTTTATATTATCAAATTCTTTTATCCGGGCTGTTAACTACTTTATGAGAATATTTACATGGTTGTGCATTGTCTGTCGGTGCTTCAGTAAGGAGAAAATGTAGTTCCCATTTTCTTTCTCATATGATATTTCTATTCGCAATGAATTGTTCGTCAGTCTTTTTATAAACCTGTTCAGGTTTGTAACCAAAGTTTAAAATACATGTATATATACATGGGTAAATCTAAACTTTAAACTTGCAGTAAGCCAGAGTAGGACAGAAGTCCGCTCTTTGACTGATAGGCATTGCCTTTCTTTTTCTCCTTGCTGATTTTGCACCTTTTCATCACTCACATGAGTGGCATCAGCCTTGTTGTGCTTCACCTCTGGCTTCCATCCTCTTGAATAGCTTCCGTGTTCAGACCTTTTTATGCAGAGTGCGGAGTTTCGTATTTCTCTTGCTATGCTATGCCGGGTTCATGGTGAAGTTTGGGAGTTATCGCTTTCACTATGTCCGGATTGCTTGCCATGGATCTGTGAAACCTGTCGAGTCTGACTATGAGAACAGCATTCTTTACCATGACCAGACACAAGAATATCAGGCCATTCCCTTCACATCTCATTTTGGACGAAGCCGTGACACTTACTTTTTCCTGTTGCGAAGTTAGTGCAAGCCGCATACTGCAAGTACCAGAACCTTATTCCCTGAATTTTTTCAAAAACTTTTCCAGCTGCAGCTTTTCGGAAAACTTTTCCTGCCTGACGGTGAAATAATTCGGTAATTACTTGCCTGATTGCTATCCTTGCCAACTTTGATGGCAACGTAAAAAATAAATGTTTCACTTCTAAAATTTCAATGTTATGAAGAAAATGGAAAATTCTTTCGTAGTTTCTGGTTTTGTAGGTAAGGATGCAAGCATCCATCAGTTCTCAACCGCAAGCGTTGCACGTTTCCCTTTGGCAATCAGCCGCACTGAGAAATCAGGCGAGGAAACAACCCGCACTTCCGCTTTCATAAACGTCGAGACATGGCGCAAGAATGAGAATACTACATCCTTTGACCGCCTTGTCAAAGGAGCACTCCTCACGGTTGAAGGCTATTTCAAGCCGGAGGAGTGGCAGGATGCCGACGGTGTCAAGCGCAACAGAGTGGCATTTGTAGCCACCAGGTTCTATGAAGCTGTTGAAAAGGAGGAAACTCCAGCAGCTCAGGAGAAGAACTCCAAGAAGGGCAAGTAAATCCTTTCTTCTCTCCAATAGAGCGGCCTTCGGGTCGCTTTTTTTATGCTTATACTTCTCTTTGCCGAGATTCGTTCCTCATACACCGACTTCGGGGAACTGGCATAAATTCCGTTGCGAAGGTAATTGTCCGGTCTTGTCATCAGCAAGGTCAGGGCTTCGCTTTGCCGCAAAATCTCCACACCTGCGGGTAGTATTTTGGAGCAAAACCTTGCAGAGACAGCCCCGACACCTTCTTGGTGCAACAAAATTTATATGTGTTCCCGAAGTAGTTGATCTACGAGAGGGAAGAAAAAAAACAGATGATATTATGACGACAATCCAATCAATCCTGAGCCGACTGACCAAGGCTGTTGGCGGTACTGAAAAGATGCTCTACATAGAGCCGGAGTTGAACAAGTTTGCAGAGTTCTACCTTGACAAGTGGGACGAGAACACCAGTGAGGATGTCATAGCCGAGTCTTTCACTGACTTCTGGTGGGACACAGACAGGGCTTGCAGAAGATGTTCAGAGTGTGGCAGACTGATGCGTGCCGGGTATTGTGCTGACATGGGAGTAGCCTACTATTGCAGTGATGAATGTCTGCACAGTGACTTCACCGATGAAGAATGGGCTGAGGAATGCGAGAACAACGACCAGAGTTATTATACGGAGTGGTAATCTTTTAAAATTCAATGATATGGCAAATTTAGCAACAACGACCTATAAGGTCACTGGGACACGTGAAGCAGTAAATAACCTGTGGACTACCTTTCAGGACATGGAAGTGGATAGTAAGGATATAAGGCTGTTCAAGCTTGCCGAGCATTACGGCATTGACTATGAGAAAAAGCAAATCAGTGTTAGAGGACATATCTATTGGGCTGAATATGAAGAAGACGAAGAGAATGATTATTTCCTTCTTTCATTTGAGACAGAAACCGCATGGGATGCCTGTAACGAACTCTTCTTTGAAATAAACCGGATATTGAATGATGAACTGAGTATTTCATACAGATGTTGCGAAAGTGGATGTGATTTGTTCTATACCCATGACGAGGGGGATTTCTTTCCCGAAGAATGTTGTGTGAGTTCATACGGCGAACCTTTCGAGGATGCATGTGAGGATGTTTTTGACACCATTGAGGATGCCATAGCTGAATGGACATCAAAGACCGGTATTGGACAGGGAGACCGCAGTGAAAAAGAAATGGTGGATTTTATCAATAGCTATGAATACGAAAGCGAAGAGACCTATTTCTACATCCACCCTTTTACATTCGAATAACATACCCGCAAGGACATGAGGCAAGTCTCGTGTCCTTGCATAAAAACAAGATAATATGGACAGGTACAGCGCAGAACTGATTGGAGCATCTTGCGAACTTATAACCCCATGCAGGGGCTGTAGCCATGGAATAATTGTGGCAGTGTATAACGAACAACTTCTTGTACGGTTAATCAGCGGAGCACAACGATTAGTGAGCAAAGATGAAGTCATATTATTATGACCCTGATACTTTCCCTGACTGTTTTCAACTGTTAGGAGACATTGGTAGGTGTTTGTATATCATACATTTACCTTTGTATACATTGATACATGTGGACAAGTACACGTGTAAACAGGAATACAAGAACACATTGAAACATATAAACATAAAAACAAATAGTATGGCACAGAAAATCATCACTTTCGCCAACCATAAAGGTGGCGTATCAAAGACAACTTCAACCGCCTCTATCGGGGCTTGTATGGCAATGAAAGGCAAGAAAGTCCTGCTTATAGACCTTGACGGACAGGCAAACCTGACACTGTATTTCATACCTAATGAGGATGAAATTGAGACGAGCATTTTTGATTCATTGGTAAACGGTGTTCCTTTGCCTGTAAAACATATCCGGGAGAATCTTGACCTTGTCCCTTCTTCCCTTGAAATGGCAAGTGCGGAAATAGCTCTGACCAATCTGTTGGCAAGAGAGCAACTGCTCAGCCGTCTGCTTGAACCGCTCAGGAAAGACTATGACTATATCCTGATTGACTGTCCGCCTTCTCTTGGTATTGTCACTACCAATGCCTTTATCGCGGCTGATGAGATCATCGTACCGATGACACCGGAGCTGCTTCCTTTGAAAGGCATGAGGATGCTTGACGCATTTGTCACCACCTTGCAACGTGTCAAACCGTCGCTTCGCCTGGGAGGTGTGTTCATCGCCAGATTCAATCATCGTAAACTGAACAAGGTAGTGGAACAGGCTGTAAAGGAGCGTTACGAAAGTATCACCATGAATACCCGCATCCGTGAGAATATCGCCTTGGCTGAATCAGCCGGTAGTGGCAAAAGTATATTCGAGTATGATTTAAATTCCAACGGTGCAAAGGATTATCTTGCACTTACGGAGGAAATTCTTTCACGTAACCAATAACAACTATGGCAAAAAACAATATGGACATTCTGCTTGGCAATATTTTGGGCAGTGCTGCTATCAGCCCTGACAATAAAACAGTAGAACAAACACCCGAGACCAAGCCAATTCCGAAACAGGAAAAACGGTCAGTCAAGGCAGAACGTAAAGAGCAACTGGACAATTCCTGGCGGCATTTCTCCTTTATCTGCTCCAGGGAACTTGTAGATAAGGTACAGGCAATAGCTTACAAGGAGGGTTTCACTATACGTGCCTTTATGGAGTATGTGATGAAACAGGGCATCGAGGCATACGAGGCGAAGCATGGCAAGGCTCGGAAAGTCAAGTCCAAAAGCATCAATGATGTAATGTAAACGTGTATACACGTAGCCATGTGTACGTATAGGTATGTGTACGTGTAGCAATATATACATGTTTACACGTACACGTGAATACACAGATATATTCAAGTCAATAACAATCAAAATATTATGAATATGAATAAATACTTCTCATTTGCCATTGTAGTATTCCTAATGGCAGTACCATTGGTATTAACTTCTTGTGGCAAAGACAACATTTTGGATGATGTTGAAGAGCTTCAGCCGGAGTTGAAAGTATGGACGGAGCCTTATCATGTTGAAAGTTCAACCATAGACGAGGTCAAGAACTATATGGAGTTTTCAATGAAGCGATATGGTCTTGTATCGGAGGCAACAATAGCTGGTTCTATTCAACTCACTTACAAAACCGGCAACGGTAATGAGGGTATCCTATATAGCTTTTATGCTTCAAATGGGGAATTGTATTCGGTAATAGATACAGAGCTGATAGCTAATAGCCGTCTGGTTATCGACTATTTGAAGGAACATTATTCTCTGATTGTTCCGGCGAACGAGGCAACACTTGAATACTGTTTCACGAACTCAGACAGGTCAATGGTCATTACGACTGCAAAGGTTTCTGACACCTATTTCAACGTAAATTACGCCTACGTCAATTGATATTGTCTTATATAGCTTTGAGCCATCATCAAGTCTTATGATTTGGTGGTGGCTTTTTGTATACATGTATTCATATGGACGTGAATACATGGTTATATGTAAACATGTATATAAGTCCACTTGTATAGGTGTATATATGTAAACGTGTGGACATGAATACATGTGGACATTGGATGAATGAAAGATAATTCTCTAAATCATTGATAGACAAATGAAATAAACCCTTTATAGTTGAATCTAAATTCGCCTTCTTGTAATTGATTAAAGCATATTTCATAAGCTTTTTGTATGCTGACAATTCACGGCTTGTCAGATTTTCACCGCAAAATTACTGTGAATGTCCGAACGCCAAGTACCGATTCTCTAATGTGTCTCAGATTGGTATGGCAACCTTCCGCAAATCAGAGATTTGGGTATTCCATACAAATCTACAGCCATTTACTTGTCTTATCTTCCATGTCTCACAGTATCGGGAGCGTGAAAATTTGAAGCCCTTTGAAATTGTCATGATTTCACAAAAGGGAAATGATTAATTTTAATACTTATAGATATGGAAGTACAAAAGATTCATCCGGCAGAAGAGTATCTTCGCAACGAAAAGAACCCCACATCATTGTATGTCAGAATTAGTGGAGAACGTAGAAAGTTGTTCATTAACCGCAGTGACGGAGAGGGAGTGATTGGCATTATTGCAAAAGGTAAACGCAAACGAGGTTATGTTTTCAATGCCTGGTCAAGCATTGAGAAAGTCTATTATCCGACCACTGAAAATGAAGAAGAGGCAGAAAAGAAGATGATTCTCAAATACCAGAAACTTGCCAGACTTGCCACACATACAAATGATTGGTTGCGCAGGATTGCAGGTGCGGATTTGACAAAATCCCTTTACGAGAACCATATAACCACAGGAACAGGTATTGACGGAAAATGTATCAGATTGAGCACCATCGAGAAGTATTGCGGCTACATGGTGATGGCATGCTTCAGGGAAGCCTTCAAAAAGAAAGAGAAGTATTCAAGCTATAGGTTTGACTTTTGCGGTTATGACGGGACACTTTGGTGTGAACCGAAAGAGAATGGTGATATGATAGCCGGATTCAGCAAGGAATACCGAAATTGTGGTAACGGTTATTATTATCTGCTTATCAATGATGATTGTGTGATAGGTTATGACATAGACTGATATAGTTATAATTCAAACAGACCATATCGGGAAGCCCCGATGTGGACTGTTTGAAGATCGAGTATGCTGACGGTTGATTACCTCTTTTAATACTTACATTCCAGGTTGGAAAGTAGTGAATATATTCCTTGAAAAGTCGTTGGTTGTTATTCCATAGCCAAAATTCCTGTTTATAAGACGTAGTCAGTTCTGATATATGTTTGAATCTGTAACGTTATTTGTAGAACTTTTTTTACTCTTCGCCCACGCCAATGTCCGCATTCGCAAACAGTTTGCCATAGAGATATTCTGTCCATGGTCGAGTGGATCGACTATAGCCAGAACATCCCTCTGTCAAAAGTACGGCAGGAGCATTCCGCTATCGAAGATAGTGGAGAGCTCCTTAATACCGTACTTGCTGTTGGCGTTGCAGGACATTTCCCACCCGACAGTTGTAATGCTATGCTCTTACCACTCCACCAGCTAACACTTGCCTTAAACTTTATAATCTTAGAGTTTTCTTTTTCCTTTAATCTTCGCCCACACCAATGTCCGCATCCGCTAACAGTTTGCCATAGAGATATTCTGTCCATGGTCGAGTGGATCGACTATATCCAGAACATCCCTCTGTCAAAGGTACAGCAGGAGCATTCCGCTATCAAAGATAGTGGAGAGCTCTCTCATGCCGTACTTGCTGTTGGCGTTGCAGGACATTTCCCACCCGACAGTTGTAATGCTAT
>ENA-OZSM01000278-OZSM01000278.1-human-gut-metagenome-genome-assembly--contig:-NODE-278-length-10414-cov-8.100685_pt1 | contig 10414 bp, 10 predicted proteins | sample MGYA00244119_ERZ653960 | MGnify/ENA primary metagenome ERZ653960 (study PRJEB26926, sample SAMN06164797) | human gut metagenome | biome: ENVO:00009003; feature: ENVO:2100002; material: ENVO:00002003...
GCTCCCAATCACGGTTCTTATTTTGCCTATGCGCGGCTCATTGCTCGCGTAAACTCTCAATTTACAAAACATTTAAAAACAGTATTGACTTTTTCCCCGCATATGGTAATATAAACACATGAACAGTGGTTCATATGAATGAATATTAAAACTAAATGCAAATCATTAGCATCTGAAAATCAGGAAATGCTAATGGAGAAAGAAGAGGATATTATCATGAAGAAAACTTACAAGATCGAAGTAGATTGTGCAGCATGTGCTCTGAAGATGGAGGATGCAGCGAAGAAGGTAGAAGGCGTTACCGATGCAACTGTTAGCTTCATGACCCAGAAGATGAAAGTAGAATTCGCTGACGGCAGCGATGAGAAGACTGTTATGGAGAACGTGGTAAAAGCCTGCAAGAGAGTAGAGGACGATTGCGAGATTTATTTATAGGTTGACTTCTGAAAGGAGAGCAGATCCTTTCTTTACCGGGAGACTTGATAATTTCGTAGGAAAGCAAGGAGGATTCCTATGACGAAGAAACAGAAAAAAGTATTGATCCGCATTATTGTAGCGGCAATCTTATTAGTTATTTTGCATTTTGTTCCGCTGGAAGGGATGTGGCTGGGACTGTTGTACCTGATCCCTTATGCGGTAATCGGATATGATATTTTAAGAAAAGCCGTTTTGGGCATCATGCATGGTGAAGTGTTTGATGAGAATTTCCTGATGGCAGTAGCAACAGTAGGTGCTATGGGATTGGGAGAGTATTCCGAGGGCGTGGCAGTTATGCTGTTCTACCAGATCGGTGAATTGTTCCAGGCGGTCGCTGTAGGCAAGAGCCGTCAGAATATCAGTGCACTGATGGATATCCGTCCCGACTATGCTAATATCGAGGCAGAAGACGGCAGTCTGGAGCAGGTAGATCCTGATGATGTAGAGATCGGAACCATTATCGTGGTACGCCCTGGTGAGAAAATTCCCATCGACGGTGTGGTCGTGGAAGGCACATCCACTCTGAATACCAGTGCCCTGACCGGTGAAAGTGTTCCCAAAGAGATCACTGTGGATCAGGATGTGATCAGCGGTTGTGTGAACCTGACCGGACTATTAAAGATCCGTACAACTAAGGAATTCGGAGAATCTACGGTATCCAAGATCCTGGATCTGGTAGAGAATTCCAGCATGAAGAAGTCCAAATCCGAGAACTTTATTACAAAGTTCGCAAGATATTATACCCCGGCAGTCTGTTACAGTGCCCTGGCACTTGCAATCCTGCCTCCTGTGATCAACCTGATCATGGGCAACCCGGCAGCCTGGAGCACCTGGATCATTCGTGCTCTGACCTTCCTGGTAATCAGCTGTCCCTGTGCGCTGGTCATTTCTATTCCTTTGAGCTTCTTCGGAGGAATCGGTGCGGCAAGTGCCTGTGGTATTCTGGTAAAGGGATCCAACTATCTGGAAGCAATGTCTGAGACTAAATATGTGGTATTTGACAAGACCGGTACCCTGACCAAAGGTGTATTCGATGTAACGGGCATCTATCCCGGTCAGGGTTTTACAGAGGAAGAACTGCTGGAGTATGCTGCTTATGCGGAGAGTTATTCCAGCCATCCCATCAGCAAGAGCCTGAAGAATGCTTATGGAAAAGAACTGGATGCCTCTAACGTCAGTGACGTGGAGGAAATCAGCGGACATGGTGTAACTGCCAAAGTGAACGGCAGACAGGTGGCAGCCGGCAATGCAAAGCTGATGAAGAGTCTGAACCTGGTTTATACGGAAAATACCGGTGTGGGCACAGTGGTTCATGTGGCGGTAGACGGCAAATATGCAGGATACATCCTGATCAGTGATGTGATCAAGGATGGTGCGAAGGAAGCAATTGCCTCCCTGAAAAATTCCGGCGTGAAGAAATGCGTCATGCTGACCGGTGACAGCAAAACAGTTGCAGAACATGTGGCCGGTGAGTTAAAATTGGATGAGGTACACAGTGAGCTGCTTCCCGCAGACAAGGTAAGCTGCGTGGAGAAGCTGTTGCAGGAGAAGGGTGCGAAGGAAAAACTGGCATTCGTAGGCGATGGTATCAACGATGCACCGGTATTGTCCCGTGCTGACATCGGTATCGCCATGGGAGCACTTGGTTCTGATGCAGCCATTGAAGCGGCAGACGTGGTCCTGATGGATGACAATCCCGCCAAGATTGCCCTGGCAATGCGGATTTCCCGGAAATGTCTGCGTATCGTCTACGAGAACATCGTATTTGCGCTGGCAGTCAAAGCCATCTGCCTGATCCTGGGTGCGCTGGGTATCGCCAATATGTGGGTTGCTATCTTCGCAGACGTAGGAGTGATGGTACTTGCTGTTCTCAATGCCATCAGATGCCTGCGCATTAAAAACAATTAACCGGATGTAGGCAAAATATGCCTGCGTCATGAGATTACCGGTATTCCGGGAGAACAGGTGGACATGCAGACTTTTTTTTCAGAAATTACAGCACTGTGCAGGAACGAACAATTTCTGCACAGTGTGATGGGAAAATATCATTATGATCCGGAAGAATATCCCAATCTGAAGCGACTGGCAGGTGAGATGATCCCCTGCCTGGAGACAGAAGCGGGATGGCAGGACAGAGAAATCCAAGAGACTTTTCCCGGGAGGGATAAGTCTTTTTTGGCTGTAGGCATTACTCTGGGAAAAGGGATCGATGAACTGCAGGAAAAGTATTTGCAGAACGGATTTCTGACAGAGAGTTATATGATCGAAGTACTGTCCAGTGAATTATTATTAGAAAGCTACCGGGCTTATACAGAGTGGGTGGTTGTGCATCGGAATCTGCATGTTGCCAGACTGCATTTTTTAGGTGGGGAGATTTCTGAGACTTCAGAACAAAAAATAAGCAGTCTGCTGCGGCTGGCGAACCTTCCCATGCTTCTGCAGGAGCTTGCATTGCCGGTTACCTGTAATACAGCGTATTGTATGATTCCGAAAAAAAGTGTGGTATTTTATGCGGAGCTGACGAAGGATCCTTTTACCAAATGTGCCGGAATCTGTCTGGGGTGCGGCAGGAGAGACTGCCCGAACCGCATGGAGGAAAAAGAGAATTTTCCTTTGCGATTTGCGGATATGACGGACCGCCCGTTGTCCTATGGGTATGCAAGAATTTTTTCCAAAAGCACAGATGAAAATGGAAGATAACGTACAAAACAGAAGACTCTATTGTCCGAAATATTAAAATTCTGATAAGATTTATCAGACGACTTGTAAGTAAGAAAAGAATATGGTATGATGCAATCACTTTCAAAGAGGAGAGATATCGCGTGTGCGGTGTTTCTCCTATTTTTGTGTATAGGATGGGATTTATTATACATGCGTATACGATGGGCGAGTGAAAGACTTGGGAAAAGAGGTGGATTATGGAAGTTTTTTTAGAGGTGACGATGCAGCATAAAAAATATCATGCCGGATTTATGGATAAAATGCGGCAGCAACCGGAGGTTACATCCTGCTATCAGGTGGAAGGGGAGTATGATTTCCTCGTAAAAGCGGATGTGACCTCGGAAAAGGAACTGGAAAAACTGGAGCGCGGCGTGCGTAAGATTAACGGTGTCTGCAGTGTGCAGCCGGTCTATGCCCTGCAGGAGATCATATAGTCATACCCGGAGCAGGGCATTGAAGGTCTCCTCTAAATTCAGCCTGCCGTAGCCCCATTCCCGGTTGGGGTAGTTCAGACCCTGTGTACGCACGGCACCGCGTATGAAATAACTGCGGATCTCCCGGCTTTCCGCCAGCCGGTTATTGCCTTCAATGACTGCCCATTGGAAAAACTGAGCCACAGCTCCGGCAGTGATAGCGGCAGCCATGCTGCTTCCCGTACGGCGTCCGTCAATGGTGGAGATATTGACTCCGGGAGCGGATAAGTCCGGACGGATCTGCCCGGTGCGCCCAAAGCCTCTGCCGGATTCTGCGTAAAAACTGTTGTTTTCCGCGTTGTAAGTAGAAACGCTCAGAACCTCCGGAGCCATCGAGGGCTCCGTCAGAGTCATGTCGGGATCCGGATTGAGAAAATATACCGGAGTAGACAGAAATTCTGTGATAGGCAGCCACATGTGAAAATTGCCGTTATATAAACTACCGGAAGCAGAGACATGAAAGGTCCAGATACCGGGGGTAGGATCCTGGATGCGTACAAGGATCAGTTCTTCACCGGAATTTTCTTCCACAAGAGCAGAGTCGATAGTGACTCTGCTTTTTTCGTAGATAAAGGAATAGGTCACGCTTTGCTGCAACCCAAGGCGCAGTTCGGGAATATTTTCCCCGCCGGGAGTGCGGATGCTCAGATTAAAAGCATCCGGCAGAGCACCCCAAAGCTCCAGCCAGAATCCGATACAGCCTTCACTGACCCGGATCTCCACATCCCGGGAAGATTCCTCCGGTGTCTGAGCGCTTAATCTTCCACGGTAATGGTGAGAGGCGTTCCCTTCATTTCCACCGCAGACGATAGCGGCACGGCTCCTGCGGACAGCGAGGGAAGAGAGATACCGTGACAGGGAGGAATTGCCCGCGTGATCTCCCTGGTTGGTTCCCAGACCCAGACAGATGACTACCGGACGCTCGAAGAGCTGCACGAAGGATTCCGCGTATTTTATGCCCAGCATAATATCATTTTCCTGATAGGCGGGAACATCCTCGGGCACCAGATAAAAGCTTCGCAGATATTGCTTACATTCCTTGAGTTTTACCACGACGATGTCGGCATCCGGTGCAGCACCGATATAAGAATTGCCTTGTCGGACGACACTGCCGGCGGCGACTCCGGCGAGGATACTGCCGTGTCCGTTTTCGTCCCGGGAGGGGACGATGGAATAAGGATCCTCGGAGCGCAGCGCCAGGTTAATATCCTCTCTGCGGTATTCAGAACCATATTTAAACCCCTCAGGTGGTATCCCGGTCTGAACCGTCTGATCCCAGATCGCCAGGATGCGGCTGTTGCCGTTCTCGTCCAGAAACACAGGATTTCGATAATCAATACCTGTATCGATAAAACACAGGATCACGCCCCGCCCCGTGAGACTTAGGGGCGGACGCTGTACCTGAGTGATCCCACTGGCAATCAGACTTGCCGGATCAAAGGGAGCGGCACCGGGTGGCGTCTCACCGGAGGGAGATAGCTGCATGAGCCCGTAAAGCTTCGGCATATTGTGATAGGGGAAAAAATCAATCTTCGGATTGCGGATTCCCAGATTGCCCAGATACAAAATCAAAAAATCTTCTCCGATGCGTTCATAACAATTATTGTCATCTCCCAGAAATTCCGATGCGGAAAAGTCTGTGATAATGTCATAGGTCTCCTCTGACAGGATCATTTCCTTGCAGTCCATGGCGTTGCTCCGAAGAATCCATTTTTATAATATATACAACAGGAGGCGGTACTGTGTATTTACGCAGGCTGTGCTGTGACATAAAGGAAAAGCTGTATGGCATAGAATGCAATGAATATTATGGTAGAGACAGGTAGTAATACCGGTAAGGGATCGTAAGATGTGGGAAAATCCTATTTTCAAAAAAGTATGGGAAGTCGGGAAAAAAAAGACGGTATTGGTGAAGAAGCATTATAAGAATGGTCTGATGCTGGGAGTGCTCTTGTTGGCAATGTTTTTCCTCGGAAGAAGCATCGGAGCCATTGCCTACGGTCTGCGTATGCAGAGGGAAATAAAGACACAGGCGACGGCGGGAACTGCGCTGGAGAACACGGAAGCGTTATTTTCAGCAGAAAACTGGGGATTGGGATTTGGGACGGAAGGAACACAGCCCACCGGCACGGCATCTGCGGAAGAACTAAAAGAGTACAATGCTTATTATGTGGGAGATGCGGAGGAGAAAAAGATCTATCTCACTTTTGATTGTGGTTATGAGAACGGTAATAGCTCTGCTATATTGGATGCATTGAAAAAGCATGATGCACCGGCGACCTTTTTTGTGGTAGGACATTTTCTGGAGTCGGCGCCGGAGATGGTGAAACGCATGGTGGAGGACGGACATACCGTGGGAAACCATACCTATCATCATTATGACATGTCGAAAATTTCTGATCCGGCGGTTTTCCGGAAGGAGATGGACGACGTGAGAACTCTTTTTCAGGAGATCACCGGTACGGAGATGGCGATGTACTACCGGCCGCCCCAGGGAAAATACAGTGAGACGAATCTGCAGATGGCAAAGGATCTGGGATATTCCACTTTTTTTTGGAGTCTGGCGTATGTGGACTGGAACGTGGATGCACAGCCCAGCCACGAGGAAGCTTTTTCCAAACTGACAGGCAGGATCCACCCCGGAGCGGTGGTGCTGTTACATAATACCTCGAAGACCAATGGGGAGATTCTGGATGAACTGCTCACAAAATGGGAAGAAATGGGTTATACCTTCGGAAAATTGGAAGAACTGGTGCAGTAGGGTTTGACTTCCCCTGCACCATACCCTATAATAGAGGACAGAAAAATATACTGGAGGACAACCATGGAAAAAGAACTGGTAGTTGTCATTGATTTTGGCGGACAGTACAATCAGCTGGTCGCCAGAAGAGTCAGAGAATGCAATGTATATTGCGAGATCTACTCTTACAAGACAGACTTGAATAAGATAAAAGCGATGAATCCTAAGGGAATCATCCTGACCGGCGGCCCTGCAAGCTGCTATGAACCCGGTGCAGCTACCTGCTCTGAGGATCTGTTTAACTTAGGAATTCCCGTGCTGGGACTCTGTTACGGCGCACAGCTGATGACCCATGTGCTGGGTGGTAAGGTAGAACGTGCAGCCGTTCGGGAATATGGTAAGACTGAGGTGAAGGTAGACCGCAGTTCCAAACTGTTTTCCGATGTATCCGAGAATACGATCTGCTGGATGAGCCATTTCGACTTTATTTCGAAGCTGGCACCCGGCTTCCGTGCCGTAGCTACCACTGCAAACTGCCCTGTGGCAGCAGCAGAGTGTGTAGAGCGTGGACTGTATGCAATCCAGTTCCATCCGGAAGTACTCCACACGGTGGAAGGCTCCAAGATGCTGTATAATTTCGTACGTAATATTTGCGGATGCTGTGGTGACTGGAAGATGGATTCCTTCGTGGAAGAGTCTATTAAGGCAATTCGTGAGAAGGTTGGTAATGGTAAAGTCCTCTGTGCATTGTCCGGCGGCGTGGATTCCTCCGTGGCAGCAGTACTGTTATCCAAGGCAGTCGGCGAGCAGCTGACCTGTGTCTTCGTAGATCACGGCCTGCTCCGTAAGAATGAAGGCGATGAGGTAGAAGCAGTCTTCGGTCCCAACGGCAATTACGATCTGCACTTCATCCGTGTGAATGCGCAGGAGCGTTTCTATAACAAGCTGGCAGGTGTATCCGAGCCGGAGCATAAGAGAAAGATCATCGGCGAAGAGTTCATCCGTGTATTCGAGGAAGAGGCGAAGAAGATCGGTGCCGTGGACTTCCTGGTACAGGGAACCATCTATCCCGATGTGGTAGAGAGCGGACTGGGCGGTGAATCCGCAGTGATCAAGTCCCATCACAACGTAGGCGGCCTGCCCGACTATGTAGATTTCAAGGAGATCATTGAGCCTCTGCGCAACCTGTTCAAGGATGAGGTCCGTAAGGTAGGACTGGAGCTTGGCATTCCGGAGCATCTGGTATTCCGTCAGCCGTTCCCCGGTCCCGGACTGGGTATCCGTATCATCGGCGAAGTGACCGCTGAGAAGGTCAAGATCGTACAGGATGCAGATGCCATCTACCGCGAGGAGATCGCTAACGCAGGTCTGGACCGCGAGATCAACCAGTACTTCGCAGCCCTGACCAATATGAGATCCGTAGGCGTTATGGGCGATGAGAGAACCTATGATTACGCCATCGCACTGAGAGCCGTGAAGACGATCGACTTCATGACCGCAGAGAGCGCACAGATCCCTTATGAAGTATTACAGAAGGTGACCAGCAGGATCATCAATGAGGTGAGCCATGTGAATCGGGTAATGTATGATATTACCAGTAAGCCGCCCGGAACGATTGAGTTTGAATAAAAAGGTAAATCCCTACAAAGCCTGTAGTTATGGGCTTTGTAGGGACTTTTTTAGATGGCGTTGGGTACGATTTGGGTACAAAAATATTAATCTTTTGGAGAAAAATGCTAAGCAGGAGGAGCTTGTCTACTATTCAACCACGATTTAGGATTTTCTATGTAAAAGATACAAACTATTTTTGCATAAAATTAACAACTTTAGCAAACGATTTATGAGTTTTACTAAGCTCTGCAAAATCAACATCTTCGATAATTGAATCTATTGATTGCATCAATTTAAGTTTACTAAAATCTGCTACTTCAGGCATAAACCAATCCTCAATTCGACTATCAATTATTGCTAGATCGTAATTATCATCATCTATCTTTTCATCTATTAATTTTTGTGTTCCTTCTACATCGCCATCGGAATCAACAACAATTAATATTTTAGATTTGGTATTTTTCCCTTTTACCGAATCAAAAAAAGCTGGAACATTATATTTTCCGTTGGCAACTGCAATTGTAACCTTTTGATTCAGTTTTTGAGCAATTGCTTGAAGAACTATCTCATCAGTCTGCCCTTCACATATTATTACCTTCTCTGGTAAATTTTCCTCTTCTATATTTTTATCTTGAACACGTTTTTGTAATTCGCTAATAATATAGCGGACCTTCTTATCTTGTAAAACGGCTTGTAACACGTTGCAAAAAGTTTCCTCATCGCTTATTTTGAAATGATTAAAGTTTTCCATCGGAATAGCCATGCTAGATAATTTGTTTCCGATATTTTTACATATTCCCTCATCGATAATTATTTCAACAGGATATAGGGGGGTCATTCTTAATTCAAATAGTCTAAATCTATATTTTTCGGTACATATTTCAAAACCATAACGCTTATCAAAATACATATCACTGGCATCAATCAAATTTTTTGTAGATGATTCCGTAATAGTTTCTTGTAATCCATTTATACCAGAAATACTTTTAAATATATTTGACATAGATTTTGCTACCGTAAACAATGAACCATCAATTTTGAGCTCACTAAAAACTGCAAAAATTTTTCCTTTCGTATGTTGAAATAAATATGAGCATTGTTCGTCCATAATTTTATAGATACTATCAGTATATACTAAATCGTTTTGAGTATTTTCACTAATTCCCCAATAATTTTTATACTCCATTTTCAACCTCCTGCAGATTAACCAATAATGGTAGGTGATCACTTATTTTTTCATTAGGAATTGCGTTTATTAACAAATCTTTTGTACCTATTTTTTTAACATATTCTACATGATTTATAGTATTTGCTAGGCTTTTTCTAACTAACACTTGATCTAGACAATGCCAGTACGGGGTCTTAGATTCCTTTTCGTGATAAAAGCTACCATACATCTCTGTGTCTTCTGATATATAGTGTAGTATAGGATTATAGAAACGCTTTTGTTTAAAGGTTTTAGGATTTGTTAATTCGCTTTTATCTATAATTGTTTTAAACAAAACCGCATTAAAGGCATATTTACTCAATAATTCGTCATCATATGGATTAGCATTGAAATCACCAATGACTATTGTATTATTACATTTAAACAATTCTTCCGTTTCCTCAATATCTGCTACCAAATGTTGTATGGTGTTTATTCTATCTGATGTTTGATAATTTCTTCTGTCTTCCAAATGGACGGCTGCTAAAAGATAGTTTTTTACTGCAGTTTCTATTTTATATATACTATACCTGTTTTGGGGTTGTACATTCGTGACTGAAAAGGTTGTTTTTGCAATTAAAGTTACCTTCTTGTCATCTTGAACTGCTAAAATACGAGAATACATTTTTCCTAGATTTTTTTCTATCTTAATAAAATCTATTCCATCAAATTCTGAGAAGATAGCAATATCAATATTATTTTCAACTATACAATCTATAATATATTCCTCTATTGAGTTCCTTTTTAGATTCCAAAATAAAATATTAAACAACTCATATTACCTTCGTTTTTCAAATGATATATGTTTGTGCTATAATTCGGATTTGCGGCGAAAATCTTATTCCTTTTGATTCAATCCAATTTTATCCATAACCGCTTCATGTGCCTTCTGAATCTTAAGTCGTTCCTGCCATGGTTCCGATTCCGGATAAATATCCATCCAAAGGTTAAAATCTGCTTCCGCTTTCAGCAAAGCTTCCCCACGTTTCTTAACATCTTTTATTTCATTGCATTTCTCAATTTCTTCCATATATTTTTCATAACGATCTAACCATGATTGCATCAAAGACAATGTTCCAAAGCTGATTCCAACCATATCATTTCCATCTTTATCCTGGTATTTAAAGAGTTGTCCATCGTCTGTCTCTTATACACATCTCCGAGCCCACGAGACACTCGCTAATC
>ENA-OZSM01000313-OZSM01000313.1-human-gut-metagenome-genome-assembly--contig:-NODE-313-length-9770-cov-8.120432_pt1 | contig 9770 bp, 7 predicted proteins | sample MGYA00244119_ERZ653960 | MGnify/ENA primary metagenome ERZ653960 (study PRJEB26926, sample SAMN06164797) | human gut metagenome | biome: ENVO:00009003; feature: ENVO:2100002; material: ENVO:00002003...
CGAGATTAGCGAGTGTCTCGTGGGCTCGGAGATGTGTATAAGAGACAGGTGCAGACCGACCCCGAAAAAAAATTTTACAAAATGTCTTCCTATTATAATCCTGTTTTTTACTGCCCTCCGGATACTCGCCGGATTGCGGATCCCTTATATGATCCTCGCCGACCAGCGCTATGACGACCGGATGCTGTTCGAGAATGCCTACGATCTCTTAAGTGGTGTATGGCTGGGCAGCTACGACGCTTATACTCTTGCGAAAGGAATCGGCTATCCGGTGTTTCTGGTTCTTGCGAAAAAATTATGTCTGCCCTATTCCGTGCTGCTGGCTCTACTGCAGGCTGTGGGTTCCTGGCTGTTCGTCCGCGCATTATCCGTCAGATGGAAGAATCCCTACGGACAGACGCTCCTGTATCTGCTTCTGTTATTTTCTCCCATCAGTCTGACGCAGCTGGTGACACAGCGCCTGTACCGTATGGCCATTGTTCCCGGAATGGTGCTGGTTGTATTTTCCGGCATGATCGGTCTTACCCTGCGCAAGGAGCTGCCCTTAAAAAAGCAGCTTCCCTGGGCGGTTCTGACCGGCGTGGCTCTTGCCTTTTTCTGGCAGATCCGGGAGGATTCCGTCTGGATCCTGCCGTTTATCGCTGTCATGACGGTGTGGAATGTAGGCTATGTGATACTGGCACTGCATAAAAACCGGACAGGACGGCAGCTTTTGCTTCAATGCCTCATGCTTCTGCTGCCGATATTACTTCTGTTTGGCGGCAACATGACGATTTCCGCCATTAATCAGGTCCACTACGGTGTATTCCTGACCAACGATCGCACGGAGGGAAATTTTGCCGAACTGATGTCCCTGCTCTATCATCTGCAGGGCAATACGAAAGCAGGCTCCGACATCTGGATCTCCAAGGAGACTATCGCCAGAGCAGAGGCCGTCAGTCCGACCCTGCAACAGCTCCAGCCGCTATTAGATTCCTATGTGGAAGACTGGTCTACGAGTAACGGAGAGATCCCCGGCGACCACTTCAGCTGGGTGTTACGGGATGCGGTACAGGACTCCGGCGATTCCCCGGATGCCGTCAGTGCGCAGACCTTTTATGGCAACGTTCTCTCTGAGCTGCTTGCGGCTGTAAAGCGGGGTGACTTAACAGAAAAACAGGATGGTGCGCTCTATTTTTCCTCCCAATCCAGAGGAATATTACCTTCGGAAATTCCGGGCATCCTGTCCGATACTCTGCAAAACGTATGGAAGATCGCCGGTTATACGGACTGTGCCCTAAGCAGCTCTGCCAAAAGTACCGGGCGTCTGTCGGATATCCGCCGGATGGAGGCATTTACCTCCTGCCTGGCAGTGTATCCCACACTGTCACAGTTCCAGGCGGAAGACTACGATTCCATTGCCGACGAGACCTTATATGATTTCAATGAAATTTATAGTTCCGGTATGGTATCTCTTCTGAATAAAATGAATGCCGTCTATCAGGTGTCGGGAAAGCCCGTATTTTTGCTGGCTCTGCTTGCTCTCTTTGTGCTGACCGTCCGCGTAATCCATGGACTCTTCCACGGAGACCGAACCGATCTGGAACTGTGGATTCTAAGCTGTGGGATTCTGCTCAGTGCTGTTTTACTGCGATTTGGCTGTGGTCTGTTTACCGGATGGTTTACCGACGATATGCAGAAATTCATCAACAGCTTTTATTCCTGCGGTGTCTACATCCTGCTGCAGCTGTTTAAATATCTGGCGCTCGGTACAACTTACGAAGGAGGAATAACTTATGGAAAATTTGGAGGAACAGATCATAGAATTGCAGAAAATCGTTGATACTTACGATAACATTGTATTTTTCGGCGGTGCCGGCGTCTCCACCGAAAGCGGCATTCCGGACTTCCGCAGCGTGGACGGTCTGTACCATCAGCAATACGACTATCCTCCGGAGACCATATTGAGCCACAGCTTTTACCGTTCCCATCCGGAAGAATTTTTCCGCTTTTACCGGAATAAGATGCTCTTCCCAAAAGCTCAGCCGAACGCTGCCCATAAAAAGCTGGCGGAGCTGGAACGTGCCGGAAAGGTACGTGCTGTGGTCACGCAGAATATCGATGGACTGCATCAGGCCGCCGGAAGCAAGACTGTCCTGGAGCTTCACGGCTCGGTACTGCGCAATTACTGTGAAAAATGCCATCAGTTCTACGGTCTGGATGCCATCTTAAACAGCACCGGCATACCGCACTGCGAAAAATGCGGTGGCACCATCAAACCGGATGTGGTCCTGTACGAGGAAGGACTGGATGAAAAGACGATAAATGCCGCCGTCAGATACATCCACGAAGCAGATGTCCTGATCATCGGCGGCACTTCTCTGGCTGTCTATCCCGCAGCCGGGTTAATTGATTATTTTCAGGGTGATAAACTGGTGGTCATCAACAAAAGTGCGACCCCCAGAGACAAAAATGCGGATCTCCTGATCCAGGGACCGATTGGGGAAGTGTTTCACTCGATCCAGAATCCGTAAGAGATATCCTGTTCTCCGCTGATATGATAAGCATCTTCCACATCAGCGCCCCAGCTGTTGATACCTCCCACACCTCTCACTGCTCCCAGAATGGATACCACCGTTCTGCGGGCAGGGGGGAGTTCCTCGTGGTGCATGGCATTTTCCAGTTCCTGCGCCGTATAAGGCAGGCAGGAAAATGCGAAACCTTTTCCCTCTTCCGCGGTTATTTTTAAACGGCTGCTTCTTCCTTCACGGTCTGTATTATCCAGGGAAGTCTTCCTGACGATCTCCAGCCATTTGGTCTGCATATGCATCCCACAGTCCTGAGGTACCATATAAGGTGTCACCGGCAATCCCTGTACTTCATACACTCCGGGGATTCCTCCTGCCATACGGTCCGGATAGGTCTCTCCGGACAGTCCTTCATAGGTATACCTCTCCGCTGCGGTGGGCATCAGAAACCGCATTCCAAATACCGGCAGCTCCGGCAGACCCTGTTTTCCATGATAATCTGCCTGCACATGGATTCTGCCGTCTGCTTCCACCGTATAAGTCACTGTCACCTCCGTCGCCGGAACTGTCGGCGTCTCATACGTATAGATGATCTCGAATCTGTCGCAGGTCTCTTTTCCGGTGTATTTATTATTCGCCGGTGCCAGCGGGATGGCAATCTCCTCTCCATCCATCCGGGCCTCTACCCGGCTGCAGCGTACAAAACGATCCGCTGCGGACCATACTGCACTGCGGAATGCGAATCCACACCCTCTGTCATTGTCCGTGACCGCTCGCCAGAAAGCCGGTCGGGGAGTCCTGTACAGCCACTCTTTGCCGTCTTTATATAAAGACTCCATGCCTCCGCATCCCACGGAGAAAATATAGGAAAAATCCTGTCCCTGTATACCGATAGTCACATCACCGATTACGATTCTGAGTGCCATAATAATATCTCACCTCCTGCATTGCCGGTTTTTCACTACGATCTGCGAATAAGATTCCATTCCCTGAGAATTCATAATCACTGGGTCTGTCATCAAAATCTCCTCCGTAGCGCAGTACTCTGCGTCCCGTCACTTCGTCCTTTACCCACAGTGCCTGGTCTATATAGTCCCAGATAAATCCACCCTGGTACATCTCAAAGCGGTCCAGCAGGTCCATATAGGAATTCATTCCACCCAGGGAATTGCCCATATCATGCATATATTCGCACAACAGATACGGCTTTTTCGGGTCGTTTTCCAGATAATCTATAATCTCCTGCGGATATGCATACATCCGGCTCTCCATATCGGAAATCACATCCTCATATGCCTTGTTATGGAAAACACCCTCATAGTGCACCAGACGCAAGTCATCTTTTTCCTTGAAGAACTGCTGCATCGCAGCGATATCATCCTCGGCATAGGATTCATTGCCAAGAGACCAGAACAGGATTGACGGGTGATTCTTATAACATTCAAAATTTGTTCTGGCGCGGTCCACTACCGCTTCCTTCCACTCCGGTACAGAACCCGGTACATTCCAGGAGGGCTCTGTGTCACCCATCTTCTGCCAGGAACCGTGGCTCTCCAGATTGGTCTCCGCCATCACATAGATTCCGGCTTCATCGCACAGTCCGTACCATTCCTTGCGGTCCGGATAATGGCAGGTTCTGACCGCATTGATATTGTTACGCTTGAAGCAGGCAATATCCCATTTCATGTCTTCCATTGAAATACATCTGCCGGATGCTGCATTCCACTCATGACGGTTCACGCCACAGATCACCAGCCGCTCACCATTCAGCTTCATTACCTTATCCTGCGGATCCAGCACAAAATCACGGAAGCCTATTTTATACGGCACCACTTCCGTCACTTCCCCCTCACTGTCTGTCAGAGTGATCTCCAACTGGTATAAGTACGGGTTCTCATGGCTCCAGGGGATCACTTTTTCTGCCAATGTTTCCCGAAGGTGCAACGTCTGCTCCGCCTGTGACTGCAAAATCTGTGTCTGCTCCAACAGGCATTTCCCGTTGGCATCCGACAGACATACACGCATTTTGCCCAGATGCTGTCCTTCATCCTCAGCTGATATTTTGATCGTTGCATCTAACGTGCCTTTTCCATCCTCTACGGAAAAATAAGGCTTCGCCCAGAGGTCTTCCACGTGCCACTGCGGCTTGGCATATAATTCCACACTCCGGAAGATTCCGAAAAATCGGAAGAAATCCTGATCCTCCAGAAAAGCAGCCGTACTGCGCTTATGTACTTCCACCGCCAACAGATTGTCCTTTTCCTTAATATATGGTGTCAGATCGAATTCGGAGGGGGTAAAGCTGTCCTCGGCATATCCCACGAAATGCCCATTCAGCCAGACATACATTGCCTGTTCCACACCTTCGAAACAGATGATTACCCTTTTCCCCCGCAGACCTTCCGCCAGGTGAAAACGCTTGCGATAACTTCCTACGGGATTATACTCCGCCTCACTGAAAGCACCTTCTGCCAGACCTTTCCCCAGTGTGTAAGCCGGGCGGCGATAGATTTTCCCCTCCCAGGGATACATATTATTGATATAATGAATTTGGTCATAACCTGCCAGTTCAATATGTCCCGGCACACGGATCGTATCGAACTGTGCACTGTCGGCATTTTCCCGGTAGAAATCCACAGGCCGGCTTTTCGCGTTCACCGAATAGGCGAACTCCCAGGTCCCGTCCAGAGACTGTACCAGGGAACTTCTGCCCTCTGCCGCTTCTTCCGTATCCTGATAGATCGGATGATCACTGTGGGCTGGCAGTTGACCGACCCGGAACACCTGTGGGTCATCCAGCCATCTGATATCTGCTTCCATTTTGGTCCTCCTTATTTATCTCTTTACTATGTATAATAATTGTGAATTTTCTTCCACGCAACAAGTATTTCTCTCTTTTGGAAAAAACAGATCCAATGATACAACGCTACCCGGAAATCAAGATTTTTGTGGCAGCATATGTGAAAATATGTTAATCTATAAAGGTATTTGCCTTATATCCACAAATGATAGGAGATTTCGTCTATGTTATCCACAATTGAAGCAGTCAACAGTGTTGTCAACAATTTCATCTGGGGCGTCCCCGCCATGATCTGTATCATCGGCGTCGGTCTGTATTTAAGTATCCGGACCCGTTTCCTGCAGATCCGCAAGTTCCCCTACTCCATGAAGGTGACACTGGGACGTATGATGAAGAAAAAAGAGGCCTCCGATGGAGCCCTGACACCTTTCCAGGCAGTATGTACCGCTCTTGCAGCTACCGTTGGTACCGGTAATGTAGCCGGTGTGGCAGGTGCTATCGCTATCGGCGGTCCCGGTGCGGTATTCTGGATGTGGGTATCTGCGCTGCTCGGCATGTGCACCAAGTTCGCCGAGGTAACGCTTGCTGTACACTTCCGCGAAACCAATGCACAGGGCGATCTGGTAGGCGGCCCCATGTATTATATTAAGAACGGACTGGATAAAAAATGGCACTTCCTGGCGTATTTGTTCGCCGCTTTCGGTGTGCTGGCTGTGTTCGGTACCGGTAATGCCACACAGGTCAACACGATCACTACTGCCATTGATTCTGCTCTGAGCAGCTTTAACATACTGCCTGCAGATGCTGTGAATATTGTCAACCTGATCATCGGCGTGGCTCTGGCGATCATCATTGCCCTGATCCTGATCGGCGGCATCAAGCGTATCGGCAATGTCACCTCCAAGCTGGTTCCTTTCATGGCGATCATGTATATCGTGCTGGCACTGGGTGTGATCATTTTCCATATTAAGTCTATACCTGCTGTATTTGCTTCTATTATCGAAGGTGCTTTCAATCCTGCTTCCGTGACCGGCGGTGTGGTCGGAAGCTTCTTCATGAGTATGAAAAAGGGCGTGTCCCGCGGCATCTTCTCCAACGAAGCCGGTCTTGGTACCGGATCCATCGCTCATGCTTGTGCCGATACGAAAAAGCCAGTAAAGCAGGGCTTCTTCGGCATCTTTGAGGTATTTGTGGACACGATCATCATCTGCACCATGACGGCTCTGGTCATCCTGTGCAGCGGCGTGCCCGTAAATTACGGTGAAGCTGCCGGTGCGGAGCTGACCATCAGCGGATTCACCGCTGTCTACGGCAACTGGGTATCGATCTTTACCGCTGTGGCGATGTGCTGCTTCGCTTTCTCCACCATCATTGGCTGGGGACTGTACGGTACGAGATGTATCGAGTTCCTCTTCGGTTCCCGCTCCAACATGCCTTTTATGGTGCTGTATTCCCTTACAGCTATCGTAGGCGCTACCATGAACCTCGGACTCATGTGGAGCATCGCCGAGACCTTCAACGGGCTCATGGTCATCCCCAACCTGATTGCCGTGTTCCTGCTGTCCGGTGTTGTAGTGAAGATGACAAAGGAATATTTTGCAAAAGAGAACTAAACGAGAAGTTTCAATGCACTGTACAATACTACGGCATCGGTGAATTTTCTCGGATTATATCCGCTGCGCTCCGCAATACGGTTTAACTTATACTGCAGGCTGTTCTTATGGATGAAAAGAGCTTCACTTGTATCCTGCAGAGACATTTCTTTGGCAAAATAGACCTGCAGCAGTTCCTTCTCTTCGTCAGTCAACGTTCCCAGTACTTTGTTGCGGTACTGGGAACGAATTTCTTCTGAGGTATCTGCCAGCAGGAGTTCATAATCCAGATTATCATAACACACCAGATTATCCTCTTCCGTTGCACACCGCAATGCAGCCTTTGCGCATTCAAACGACTGTGCACATCTCTCTACTGTTGCGGCATTTCCAATACCAATCTCCAATACGTTCCGATAATTCTCCGAAAGCTTTCTCAATGCCCACTTTTTCTGTTCCAGCAGATTTTCTTCTATGATCAGAATATATTCATTCGGGTAATTGTATCGGTAAAATCCCGCCTGCATCTGGGCAAACGTCTGTGTAATAGCCGACTGGATCATAAACAGGTTGTTCGGATTGTATCTGGAATTCAGTTGCACCACTACCACACGGCAGGCGGATTTTTCCGTCAGACCGTTTTCTTGTAACGTATCCTTCAGGTAACGATCCGCCAGCGGTTCCCGGTTCACCAGACAACGGATCACGTAATTCAGGCGGTTCTTCTTCTGAGCTCCCAGCGCATCCAGTTCTCTCTCTTTTAACAGGATGTCCGTGATCTTCTGTGCCAGATATGCGTACTTTCTGACCTCCTCCACTTCTCCGCTGATACCGATCACCGCTATGATCCGCCCATTATAGGTAATTGGAATATTGATCCCTTTGCGTGTCCCACGGAAGCTATTGTCATCGGTGACTTCTATGGTATTCCCTTCCAGCACGACCCGGTAGCCCACCTCATGATAGGTTCCGACACGGTCCCGGTCGGTACTGGCCACAATTATTCCCTTTTCATCGATGAAGTTGATGTTCTGACTGCAGACATCTTTTACCGTATCCACGATCTGCTGTGCCATTGCTCTGCTGATAAGTTCCATATTCGTCCTCATTTCCGCAATGTCTTTTGTGCCGGGTACATGCCGGTGATAAATGTAGCTTGCACCTAAAGCCATTACTGCATGGTTCTAAGTTCTACAACATACGCTCTGACTAAATAGTGCCTCCATATGCATATACAGTAAGTCTGTACCACGCTATCCGTGATTATTCACTATATATGGTATACATAACATATTATCTTGTATATTTCAATATACAAATGTCACGTATAACATTTTTAATTTCCCGGCTCTCTACTATAATATCATTATAAAGTTCACGCGCGAACATTGATCCGTATCATTTCACATAGCGATAAGAGGAGATCCGGGGTATCCACTCCGGCCGGAAAGGAATTTATGAACGTAGTAATTGCAATTGATTCATTTAAAGGAAGTATGACCTCCATGCAGGCAGGATTAAGTGCTGCCGCCGGCATCAAACGTGTCTATAAAAATGCTTCTGTCACAGTGCGCCCCCTGGCAGACGGCGGAGAAGGCACTGTGGATGCGCTGGTAAACGGCTGCGGCGGACGTATGACGCAGGTGCAGGTAACGGGTCCGGTAGGACGGCCTGTTGTCTGCCAATACGGTATTATCGATGAGACAAATACCGCCATTATCGAGATGTCCGGGGCAGCCGGCATTACGTTAGTAAACGGTGAGGAAAAAAATCCCTTGAACACCACCACTTATGGTGTGGGAGAGGTAATTAAAGATGCCATTCAAAATGGCTGCCGACATTTTATCGTGGGTATCGGCGGCAGCGCCACCAATGACGGTGGTGTAGGAATGCTGCAGGCTCTTGGGTTTGGTTTTCTGGATAAAAACGGGAATCAGATCAGCTTCGGAGCAAAGGGGCTGCAGAATCTGGAATCCATCACAACCGAGCATGTGCTTCCCGAGCTTAAGGACTGCAGTTTCCGCGTTGCCTGTGATGTCTCCAATCCTCTCTGCGGTGAACAGGGCTGTTCTGCAATCTTCGGACCTCAGAAGGGCGCTACCTCTACTATGATTATGCAGATGGATAAATGGCTGGCTTATTATGCCACCCTCGCCAGAGAGCAGTTTCCTCATGCGGATGCAAAATATCCCGGTGCCGGAGCTGCCGGCGGAATGGGATTTGCCTTTTTAACCTTCTGTAATGCTACTTTGGAATCCGGTATTAAGATTGTGCTGGAGGAGACCAATCTACGGCAGTATGTGCAAAATGCCGATATCGTCATCACCGGTGAAGGACGTCTTGACGGGCAGACGGTCATGGGCAAGGCTCCGATCGGTGTTGCCAAAATTGCGAAAGAGTACAGCAAACCGGTACTGGCATTCTCCGGATGTGTCACCAAAGATGCCGTGGTCTGCAATGCGGAAGGTATTGATGCGTTTTTTCCTATTTTAAGAGGTATCGTATCTCTGGAAGAAGCCATGCACACCGACAATGCAATGACAAATATGGCAGATACGGTGGAACAGGTCTTCCGCACCATCCATACTTTTACAACTGTTTCAAAATAGAATGATCAAATCACATTAAATTACAAAAGGAGTTAGCTATGGAATTCACAACCCTCGGGGCTCTCGTCGGCCTCATCATTGCCATTATACTAATTATTAAAAAAGTACATCCCGCCTACAGTCTGATCCTGGGTGCTCTCATCGGCGGTATCGTGGGAGGCGGCGGTCTGACCGGCACTGTAGGCGCCATGGTATCCGGTGCACAGAGTATGATCTGTCTCTTATACACATCTCCGAGCCCACGAGACACTCGCTAATCTCG